>Ga0315284_10001328_pt1 | contig 35161 bp, 25 predicted proteins | sample YL17G09_16_MG_FD_203696 | JGI IMG/M metagenome (GOLD analysis project Ga0315284, IMG submission 203696) | Sediment microbial communities from Yellowstone Lake, YNP, Wyoming, USA - YL17G09_16 | ecosystem: Environmental > Aquatic > Freshwater > Lake > Sediment | place: USA: Wyoming | collected... | reverse complement strand
AAGAAAAAAGAATAGAGAAGGTTGATAAATTAAAACAAAATAATAATATAATAACAGATGAAAAAATAATTAGAACTTATTTTTTAAAAAAAGATATAGATAGAATTTCTAAAGAATATAAAACACCGGTTCATTGTTTAGATTATGCAGTAAAACTAGCATGTTCATCATATAAAAGTGCTTTAGAAAATTTAAAATTAGGTAATATAAAACATTTTAATTTATCCTATATTAAAAAAACAAAAAAATCGTTAATTATGGATATTGAAAAAGCAGCAATAAAATCAAATACTATCTATCCATCATTAATGGGTAAAATACTAAAAAATAGGGAAAATCTAGAATATTCTAATATTTTTGATTGTAAAATTCATTATAATTCTGATAAAAAACAATTTACTTTACTTATTCCTATAGAGAAAGATAAAAATATCATAGAAAATAATAATTGGATATGTATTGATCCAGGAATAAGAAAATTCTTAAATTGCAAAACAAATAATGGATTTATTGAGATTGGTAAAAATTTATCAAATAAGATAAAAAGTAAAATAATGTTAATTGATAAACAAGATAAAATAAAAAATGTAAATCTAACAGATAAGTTAAAAGCAAAAATAAGTAATATAAATGATTATATTGAAGAAAAAAAATGTAAAATAAGAAATAAAATTAAAAATTGGGTAGATGATTCACATTGGAAAATAATAAATTATTTAACTTCATCTTATAAAAATATAGTAATTGGGAAATGGAGTACCAAATCTATAATAAAAAAAGATGATAGCATTTTAAATAATCTAACAAAACGAGTAACACAAAATTTATCTTTTTATAAATTTTTACAAAGACTAAAATATAAATGTAAGATAGGAGAAAATAATTTAAGAATTCAAGATGAATGGTATACATCTAAGACATGTAGTCAATGCGGATGGAAAGATGAAAATTTAGGTGGGAGTAAAATATTTGATTGTAAAAATTGTAATATACAATTAGATAGAGATTATAATGGAGCAAGAAATATAATGCTGAAAAGCTTATCATCAATAAATATTTTGTCTTAAAAGAGAAATCTTAAAGACATGGCGTATCCGCTTACGTCATTAAAAACATTAACGTTTATCGTAGATTCCAGAGAAAATGACTGTGAACCCAAGAAATCAGCTACACTTTCTTTTTTAATCTGATTATACGGTTTTATACGGTTTTAAGTAGCGGTGTAAAGTGATACATAAAAAAAATGATGGTTAAAATGATATAATTTTTATACATACGTGAGTCTAAAAATGAGCGTCGATTTTACTTCTAGATTGGTTCTTCCATCTGGAGAACTTGCTGCGCTTCAGAAATTGATTAGAAGGATTTTTGGGGTCTTGGCTCTTTCGCCTGGAAAACTTTTGAAAATACGATACCATGCATTTAGGAAAGCATTTCGTGGCTGTTGTATCGGGTTTTTCTGCTGGATAGTCTGGAGAATCTTGAAAAAAAAATTTTTTCAAGATGATCCAGACTTTCCAGGAGAAAATTTATTATACAGGTTTGTTATATGCAAACTTGACAGCAGAAGTATATTATTCGGGTTTTTTCATACAGTCTTAAAATTATGGTTCACTGTTTTTAAAACCGAGTGTAAAATTTGCTACGCAAAAAAATCGAATTTGTGTGCAAATTTGTTGTGCGGTCACTGCGTTTGTTTTGACTGTAAGAGGTATATTCAAGTATGCCCATTTTGTAAAGAACATTTTAGACTATGGTTGCCTCTTGCACTCGCCATCTTAAGGAGACATAGACCAGTTTTTTATCGGTAAGATTAAGCTAAAAAAATGATTATAAAAAATTCAAAAATTTAAAGAACCACTACAAAATATCAGAGATGTCTTTATTTATTTTATTTTTTAAGGTTGTATTGCTGATTTTGGCATATGGGACTTTATTTATTTTATTTCTTCCAATTTTATTTGCGATTTTGAGAATTGGTATGATATACCATGACTCGAAGATCTTGAAGATATCCATGATAAACACTGAAACGTGGATTCTTCAGTATATACAGGGTCGACCCAAAATCATTCCTGCTTTTTATAGAAAGCTTCTGTCGATAAAATTGAGAAAATCCAAATATTCCAGGATTTTTAATATTGAATATTTGGATGGTTTATTTTTGTTTTTTACCTATACATTTTTTATTTCAGTATTTGTTGTAATAGTTTTTCTGTATATGGCTAAAAATATTGACTTCAAAATTTATGAAATCTTAGAAAAAAGAATGATTTTTTTGCATACATTTGTGCTTTTTGTCTTTTATTTCTATATTGTAAATCATGACTTAAAGATCTTGAAAATGTCACATTCAGAATCAATTAAATTGATTTGTAACTATTATAGTTTTAATACCAAAAAAATCATTCCTGCTTTTTACAGAAAACAGCTTCGGCTTATGAGAATTCACATATTTGTTTGCATGATGATTGATGGTTGCGTATTCAAGAATATGCGTAAGTTTTTGAACAGATATAGATACATCTCCATCAGAATTGCGTGTATTTTGAAAAATTATTTCAAGAATATGCGTGAGTTTTTGAACAGATATAGATATATCCCCATCAGAATTGCTTATATTTTAGAAAATTTTTTTAAGAATATGCGTGAGTTTTTTAGGGATAAGCAATATGATAGAGAATGTCCCATTTGCTTCAACATTTGTGAGTCAAAAGTAACTGCATGTGGACATTGTTTTTGTCATTCATGTTTATTCAATATAAACATGAAGAATTGCCCACAGTGTAGACTAAGAATTGACGTAAGCCAAATAATATCTCTTTGTGATACAGCTAAAGCGGGAAGACGCGTGTATACTTAGTCCCCAAAATTTTATAAATAATTTAAAAAAATAATACTACTATATACTAAAAGTAAAATGAATAAAGAAATGATTGGGATGATATTAAAATCTACGTGGAATTCCGGGCTTTTTAATAAAAAGAAGAATACAGGTATTCTATTGGACCCCATAAATACAGCATTTGCCATATCCCTTCTTAATTTTTATCCAGAGGGGACGAAAATAAGTATTCAGAATAACGAAATCTATTTCCAGGAGCCCTGGACATTACAGGGAATATCTCGCTGGAAAAACGGTGATAAATACGAGGACATCCATAATTTAATCAATCCAATTAAAAAGTTGATTGCATCGAAGAGGAATCAATCATTATGGAACGATGATAGCTTCAAGTATATATGCCTAAAAATGAAGAGCGGATTGGAGAGACTAGCGAAAACCTACCGGGAAAATCTTATTGCGAATCATACGATTGAATTTTACCAATCTCTTATTACAGAAAACTTGCAAAATAAATCGCATTTTTTGGATAAAATAAATACTGAATCAGATGAATTGGGTGATGAAGTAGCAACTTTTGATATATATAAATCATTTTTTGGAGATTGGGAATTTCAACAGATAGATTTAGTCATTTCCATATTGAAAAATTTAGAAACTGAAACGAAAGATGAAATTATTAAGGCTTATAAGGATAGTATTCATCTAATTATGACTGCTCATAATCAAAGAATAAAAAGAATCATTGAACAAGTAAAATCTGGTGCTGTATAGAAAATAAGATGTGATATCAAAGAATGCTGCAAACTTTTTTTAGAAAAAGGGAATATTTCAATATAGACATTGGAAATCGCAATAAAGTTTTACCAAATTAGGGGATTTCTTCTATTTACAAAATTCTGTAAATTTTGTAAAATTCCTAGTATTTTTTTATATATTAACCTAATGGGAAACCAACCTTCTCAACCACCACAAAGAAAAATGAAAAGACCAATTATGAAAAGACCTCAAATGCAGCAACTTCCAATCCAACCTATACAATTTCCTATGAAAGCACCGCAACCTTCACCGCCAGAACAAATTTTTGCATATCCACAGAATTTGGTTCCACCGCCATCCCGAGATCTAGAAGCTTTGATGGTTCGCCCTGAATCTACAAAGATTGTTCCAAATTTGATGAATGTTAATGATAAAATTGAGCAATTTAAGCGAGAACAAAAAAATGAAGAAGCTAGTTTTCTACAAAATTTAGAAAAAGCAAAGGAACAGTTCTATAAAAAGCAGAAGACAAAAGAAGAATATTTCCAGGATGAGCTCAAAGAATTCGAGAAAAATTATAATCCATTCCGAATCCTTCATTTAGACTACAACGCCACAGAGGACGACGTGAAAAAGGCATATCGAAAATTCTCTCTAAAATATCATCCAGACCGCCCCGAGGGGAACGCCAAAAAGTTCATGATGGTATCTCAGGCATACATTTATTTAACACAGAAACTCAAAGAAATGCAGGGTAATCATGGACACAATGATTTGCGCAATAATGCCAAAAAATACTTTGAAGAAATGGAGGAGAAAAGGAAGCATACTAAAGCCACATCAGAAATAGAAGACCAATTGGGAGGACGCATAGATGACCAAATGGAGATTAGTGAAAAGAATTTTGACCAAGACAAATTCAATAAAATTTTCGAAAAAAATAGGATGCCCACACAATATGATAAGGGTTATGGGAATGGCTGGGAAGATGAAGCCCACGAAGAGAATGTGGTTATGAATAATAAATTCACATTAGATCTGTTTAATCAAACATTTAATGAAGTGAAGGCTAAAAAATTTGATAAATTCAAGGGAAATCAAGTAATGAAAATTGATGCACCTGAGCCACAACTTCTATCAAATTTGGGATATGAAGAATTGGGACAGGACAATATAGAGGATTTTACATCTGGTGTCCAAGAAAATATGAATTTTGTGGACTACAAGGCGGCATATACAAAGGCAAATGTTCTAGAATATGACGAAAAATACAACCGCGGAGATTACAAAAATTTGGATTCCTTAGTGAGAGCAAGAGATACTCAGAGCTTTACTGTGAGTAGTGATGACAAAGAATGGATACATCGGCAAGATCAATTTGAAAAACAGAGGGAACAAAAACGGATAGATAATATGATGGCTTTTGACAGAATGGCAGAAGTATATTCCAATAGGGCAAACCAACATTTCATAAAAAATAAATAAAAATAATCTAAGAATAAATTAGTTTATGTCAAATATTAATACGAAATCAGAGAAAATACTAACTGGAACAACTGGAACAACAAAAATCGGGAATAATGTAGTAAATAAATTTGGAAATATAAAAATACCACAAATAAATAAATTTGGAAATCCCCAAACACCTAAAATTGGAGATATTAATCCAGCACAAGCAAAAGCAGAAAAAATATTGAATGGGAATAATTCAAAAAAAGCTAAAATTGCGATTATTGTAGTTGTTGTAATTCTAGTCGCAGTTGGATGTTCATTGGGAATATATTTTTATATTGAAAAAAATAAGAAAGAAGCCAGACTAAAATGGCCAGATGAGCGTTGCACAAACCAAATGTATATGTTATTTCCAAATATTTATGGACCACCTGGTATGTCATATGCACAAAACAAAGCGTTCTGTGATTCCGCTGCAATGAATTCAGTTGCAAAAAAGAATAATGCACCTTTACAAAATCAGCTGAGTATACATAATAAAACATTAGGTCAATTTACTAATCATATAAAAAGAATCAATAAATTAATGTATCATTATAAAAAAGTAGTTACTGACCAAATTATTAAAATAAGAACAGACCTCGCCGATACATTTAAGCGATTGGCATACACTTATAAAAAATTTAAGCGACTATTTACTGATATTTTTATGGTTTATAAATCATTATTCTTGACAGTGAAATACTTTATTTTTACTATTGTTGTCTGGTGGAAAGCACCATGGGGTGGTGGTCTTCTTCGATTTTTCAGTTGTTTTGGTGAAGAGACATTAATTTGTCTAAAAGAAGAGGGAATTAAAAAGATATGTGATTTAAAATTAGGTGATTTATTGGAAAATGGTGGCAGTATTAGTGGAATATGTAAATTCAAGAGAGCAGGACAAGTATACAAATTAGGGAATTTATACGTGGATGGTATGCATTTTGTAGAATATGAAGGTGAAATGATACGTGTATTGAGGCATCCGGAATCCATCAAAGTAGACTATGAGCGTGATATTATTTATAATATATTGACAAATACCGGAAAAATTGGAATAGATGATCGCATATTTGCCGATTATTTGGGTGATAATTCGTTAGTGACTTATGAGGCATTGCTTAAAATGAATATGAAATCTCCAATTCAAGATGGAAAATTTTTCGGGGTTAATATGGAAAAATATGAGCAAAATGCGCTGAATTTATATCCTGGTTTTACACACAATAGCTATATTGCGACGGACAAAACTATTAAAAGGGTGGATGAATTGGAGATAGGAGACCGCATTAACGGGCGAGAAATAGTTGGTCTAGTGAATTATAAGTTGGGGGGTAGAACATTTGTGACAAACTATACGACGGAAAACCATATTTCAGGACAATTAGTGGGAATCCAAATTTATGCCCAGAATACAGAGCCGCCAACTTACACAACGATTTCCCAAGAAGAGCGCTGGATATTAGGAGAATTATTTTGCATTGGAATCATAATTGAGGGGAGTGTAATAGATATGCATGATTTTGCGGTGATGGACTTTGACATTGTGGCTGACAAATGGAAAGCAGAACAAGAAGTGTTCAAGATATAAACTGAAAGTCGGATTGGATTTTCAATTTATATATCCAAGATAAAAATTTAATTTAAAAATGTATTCATTATCAGATAATAATAATGAAACGAATAGAAGGAGGACAAGATGGCATACAATATATAAGCAAAGGGAGTCAGCAATTTGCGACAGAGGGTAATTTTCTATTTATGACAACTAATGAAACGAAACAGTCATTCCATGTGAAAACAAGTGGGGGGATTATTTTAGAGAATAAAAAGAATCGAGTTCACATGCAGGAGAATGGTGCACAATTGGATTTATTATATTTGGAGGAGAATATTTTAGGGGATTCTACGACAGTGATTGGAGGGAATTATTGGCTTCGAATGTCAGAAAAAAAAGGGAAAATCAAATATACTGATTTTCATAAGTATCAAATAGTGGGAGATACTTTTGAAATAGATGTCGCCAAATTTTTGGTGAAAAGGGGCGAATACGGACTTGACTGGGAGAATGACTTAATATTGAGCAATCCTAGCCAAATAAAATTCATGAGTTTGAATGGTGACATAAATTTTTCGACGAAGAATGGAGAACGCATAATTTTTGAGAATGAGAAGCAAAATGGTATCATTGAATTCAGGGCAGAGAGATCCCTGATAAAAACAGGGTTGGCTAAAATGGAGCATAATAGTTTACAAATCACTTGCCCAAATATTCGGCTCAATAAAAGTATTATAATCGAAGATAATGGTCTGGAGATTTCATTAGAAATATTCCAATTACGAGCAGAAAAATTGGATATAGGATGTCTTAAAATGAGAAAAGGAAAATTTGACATAAATACAGATAATATCCAATTTGAAGCAGGAGAAGATAATAAAATAGAAATTACAAAAGATAAAATTAATTTAATTGGCGAAGGAAAATTGGGAATTATGCTGGTTAGTCAAAAAGGAGGGATTAAAATGCTGGGGAATTTGCAGTGGATACACATGGAAAATACTCTTATTAAAACAGATGATTGCAAAAAAATTCTTAGTATGGGGGCAGATTCTTGGAAATTAAGATTAGAGGGGAAAGTGGAAATAGATAATTGCACAATAATTGGTAAAAATAAGAGAATTTCGGAAAATTTTTGTGAAATAATTGATGATTCATTAATATCATGGCAAATTGGAGATAAAATGGGAAAGATTGATTCCAATGGAATTTTTTTTGAGAGTGGGGTGAATAAAATAGAAATTCAGAATGAATGGATAAAAGAAACTGGTAGACTAAAGCGAATTGAATATGGAATAATGGAAGAGATTGGATTACAAAAAATGCAAAATTGGGATAAATTAGAAGAAAAAGGTGGATTGAAAAAAAGCGAATGGGAAATACAAGAGATTAGCGGAACCAACAAGAAAGAAAATTGGAAGATAGTTGAAGAAGGATTGATAGATTATTGTGGAGTTATTCAGGGAAAATATGACTTACATTTTGGGAGTGATAATGGTATATATTGGGACGGTGATGGTGAATTTGGAATAAAAGGGATATTTAAGAAGAATAACAGGCATACAATATTTAGCGGGGAGAATAAGTTAATTATTGAAAATAGTGAGTTTGAAATAAGAAATTGTTTAAAATGGAAAGAAAATGAGTTACTTATAGGAATTGGAAAGAGAATAAATAATATTTTTTTGACAGAAGATGTAATATTATTGGGTGGAAAGTTAACTCATTTAGCTATTTTTGAAAATAAGATAAATTTGGGGGAGGCTATTTTAATAAATAGTCAGAAACAAATTTTTATTGGAGATATAGTTGATAATCGCAGTTCAAGAGAGAAAAAAATAGTGATTGGATTTGATACATCTTCTCTTTTAATAGATGAAAAACAGGCACACTTTCGAGGAAAAAAAATATATTTATCAGGTGCTGAATCAATGCAAATAAATGGAAAAATAACACGAATACAGGGTGAGTCAATTGGGATTGGTTCCAATGAGACAGAATATATTGAATTTGTAGGAGCAAAGATAGTGTATAAAAAGGGTGGGAGTCAAATAGAGTGGGATGAATCATTTGTATTTATTAAAGATAGTTGTGGTGATGGAAGTAATACATCAAAATTTTATGTAGGAGAGAAGGGTATACTCATTGACAGCGATGATACAAATTTTAAATGGGGGGTGCATATAAAAGCTCCAATAATTTTTCATTCAACTATGGGAAATATTATGATTGATTCTACAATTGGAGACATCCAAATTAAAAATCATGGGTCTCAAATTTTCATGAATCAAGAGGATAAAATGTTGGGAATATGGAGTGAAGATAATATTTTGGCTAAGGGGAAGAAAATAATGATGGAAGCAGATAAAATAGAGATAAATGTGAAAAATATGGGGATAGATGTAAAAACAGATATGGATATTCGATATGGGAGGAAATTGGAGGTCTTAGGTGGAAAAGAAATAGAATTACAGAGTAAAGAAGGAATAAAACTGGCAAGTGAATTATTTGGGGAGATAAAAATTGGGGAAAAAAGTGAGATATGTATTTATAAATCGTTTGATATGCAAATTGGAGAAAATTATGTTTTGAATATAGAAGGATGTATGGAATATCGGGTCGATAAAGGTATAAAAATATTTGGCAAACGAATGATAGATATTGTTGCAGAAGATGGGATACAGATTAATACTGGAGGAAATATAAGTCTAGATGGAGGAAATATTATTTTAAAATCCGCTAAATTGGAGATGAATATATTGGAAAAAATGGAATTTTGTGGGGATAAAATGAAGATTGGAATGAAGCAGATGATTTTTCAACAGCAAGGATTTGGAGAAATGAGTTGGGAATCTGATGGAAAAATGAGGATAGTTAGTAAAATAGAGGGGAACCGTGGGGATGTCATGGAGTTTCATTCAGTGAGTAATACACATGAAAAATCGATTTATTTATATAGCAGGATGGGGGGAATTTATTTGGAAGGACAGACCATTGGGCTGGGGGGAAAAGTTAATATAAATGGAGTAGAAATCGTGGGTGGAGAGAATAGACTGTGTGTGGGTGGAATGATGGAAGTTCAGGGGCTGAAAATAGGGAAGAATATGTTTATTGATCCGAGAGGAATTAGTTTATTGCAGAGAGAGGAACTGGAGTTGCGGAATATGGATATAAGGCTTGGGGGGCGTATAGATGCAGAAAGTTTGAAGGTGAAGAAGATATTGGGAGGTGCGGAAGTCGAAGGAAAAATGAGGGTTATTGGAGGTATAGAATGCAAGGGAGGAATCGTGGGGGAAGGGTTTAGGGTTGGGAATTGGGATGGAGGGAATCGCAGTTGTTTGAAAATAGATATGAAGGGAACTGTATGGAATGAAGGAGTGAATATTAGCGGGGGTGGGCGAAGTATAGTGGTCGATGGTGACATTGTTTGCAGCGGGGGAGGACGCATTTTAGCAAATTGTCCACGAGAGGGAAAGGAAAGAACAGATATTGGCAAATTACTGGAGGAAATAGCGGCAATGGGAGAAAGTGGAGTATGGGATGTGGGGTGCGCATTACAGAAATTGGCTGCAATAGTTGCGGCAGGAAAGTAGACTGAATGATGAAGTTGGCGGCAAGGAAGAGTAAAAAAAATTGAAACGTTTTAAACACATATTTTTAGAGAATTTAGTTAGAAATGAGTGTAATTCTTTATTATGGACATATAAACAATGGACGTTATGAGTTCAAAGGACCCGTTCCGGATGGAACTGACTGCGCATCTTGTGGTTTTAACATAACTCGTTCTGATGAGCAAAAAAGATTGCATGCTTTGACGGACTGTAAATGTTATGCTGCCCCATATGTTTGTTCAACTTGTCGCCATAGAAATGATGGCAATACAGTCTTGCCCACTCTAAAATGCAAATGGTGTCAAGGATTGGGCGTTCCCAAGACTTTCATCAAAAATAGGAATGAGTCAGCAATGGCGAAAGGATTTGGACGTTTCTGGTTTCAAACCAGAGTGAAATACCAGCATGTTCAATGCCAATTTTTGCAAAGAATTTTACAAAATTGGAATATCTTTTTGCACTATCGGCAATTTGTAACGAATTGTTTCGACCTTCCCATAATAAATATCAAGGTTTTGAAAAGAATCATGTTCAAAAGCTGGTTTGAAGCCCAGCTGTTTCAAAAGCGTGGTAAAATCTTAGTCAACTACTCTAAAACGCAGCTTAATGTTCGATTTCTGAGGATGTTAAAAAATGTCACTTTTGCGAGGCTTTTTATTCGCAATTTGTTTGGTGGTTGCTCTCATACTCATAGAATGATGGCTGCTATTCATCGCAGAATGTTATCAAATATCAAGACACTCTTTGAGATTTCATTGGAACTTTAAAATTTATAAAAAAAATTGATAGTTATATTAATCATTTTATTTTGGTATTATCTACATAAAATGTCTTACCCAGCAGTTCCTTGTGCATGTTGTTTCAAATTAACTAAGCGTGTGGAGCAACAAAAGAAGACACATTATTTCAATTGCGGCTATTGCCAAGCATTGGTTTGCTCAAATTGCCGAAAAAACAGTGGAAAACTTCCACATACCAAATTTTGTGGTTGGTGCAAACAACCGGGTTCATGCGAGTCATTCCAATTTCCTAGACAAGCGCAATATATAAATGAAAATGCGAAAGAATGGGAACGTTATCGAGAACACTTTTCGTACACATTCTCAATGCCATATATCAGGCAGATTTATTTGAATTTATTAAGATTCCGCGATTTTCGAAGAATCAAATTTTATGAGTTTGACTCTACAAGAAATTACTACATCGGTGAGCATCAAATTTACAGTGCACCTTTTTTTAAGAGTTTGATGCAAGCCCAGATGTTTCAGATAACTGGTGCACAAAAAATCTCGATTCCATACAAAAAATTTGGGATTAGTCCAAAATTGTTTTGGTTAGTAAAAGAAATCACTGTTGCAAAAATGCTTATTTGCAATCTTTTTTGCGAATCAAAAAATACAAGGTTTTTCGCTTCTAAAAGGCGGAATATTGTCAGAAGAAATGAGGAGTTGATGAGCGCGGTTCTTCACCGTTTGTTAGCAAATTTTGCATTGTTAATTCTGCGATAGTTACAAATAGATTTGAAAATTTATAAAAATATAGAGCATTTTATGTGCACATTTGTAGTCTCATTTACATATCAAATAGGACTATTGAGCGCACACTCTTGCATGAAATCGTAAAAATCAAAGATTAAAAAAATTGATGGGTATTAAATTCAAAATAATTATACATTAGCGAGAATAAAAATGCCAATATTAAATTATCCTGTTCCTTGTGCATTTTGTAGGAATACACCTGTTTCTTCAGAGTATGAGAAACAGAACACACAAATAACGCATTACGCATCTTGTGGTTGTGTAATACATCCAAGAATATGTGCACGATGCAGACATGAGGGTTTTAGATTCAACATATGTTCATGGTGTAATCGCCATGCTTCATGTCAGTCATGGAAATCCCCCAATAAAGCACAACATATAAATTTTGCTGCTAACGCATGGGGATATCTACGCACACATTACCGAACATCTCATTTTTCGCTGCATTGGAAGAATTTCTTGAAATTCTATCAGATGTTATTTCCCGTAGTTCCTTATTCTTTTACGGAAGATAGCCTTGATTTTTTCCAAAGTTGGCTGACAGCACATATATCAATTGATGTAGGTGCCCAAAAATTGAAATTTCACAGAGTCATGCTTAGCCAAGAACTTTCGAGGAAGACGAAGAATATGACTTTGGCAAAAAAATTTATTTGCACTTTTTTTGGCGAATCCCAAAATGCAAAGTTTTTCCAAAAACGGATGAAGATGTCGGAGTCTCAAAAAATGATGAACTTAGTCTTTCGAAGGGTTATTTCTCATTTCGCATCTTTATTTCGGCTTAGAGTAGAATGTGATATGTGATTATTGAAAACTATCTTGAAAAATTATAAAAAAAAATTTGATTTAAAAAAAAGAAGAATTAAACTAGAGTATATAACGATTCAAAATGCCACCTAAAAAAAGTCCTGTTAAGAGCCCTGTTAAGAGCCCTGTTAAGGCGCAAAACCAGGAAGAAACTGATATTTGTCAAACTTACATTAAAATGGACCAAAGAGAGCATGTCTTAAATTTACCGGACACCTATATTGGTTCCATTGAAAAAAGTGAGACTGAGCTATGGATTTATGATAAAAACGAGAATAAGATTGTCAAAAAAACGACGAGTATTGTTCCCGGATTTTACAAGATTTTTGATGAAATCCTGGTGAATGCATATGATCAATATGTGAGGACTGGGACAGTAAAAGAGATTCGTGTGGAAATTATGGCAAACTATCTAAGTGTGATGAATGACGGTGATGGTATTGATGTCGAAATCCATCCAGAGCACGATGTCTATATTCCGGAATTATTGTTCGGCAACTTGCTGACAAGTGCGAATTATCACCAGACTAATAAAATCACTGGTGGTAAGAATGGTTTGGGTTCCAAAGTGACAAATATTTTTAGTCGGAGATTTATTGTGGAAACAGTTGATGCAAAGCGCAAGAGATATTTTCGCCAGGAGTTTTCCAATAATATGTTGGAGAAAACTGAGCCAGTTGTGGAGAAATACACAAAGAAATCCTTTACAAAGATTACATTTTACCCCGATTATCCGCGTTTTCACATGGATGGTTTGGATGATGACATTGAAGGGCTTTTGATAAAGCGTGTCTATGATATGGCGGCGATTACTGACAAAAGTGTGAGCGTATATTTGAATGAACAGAAAATTGAGTTGAAGGATTTTGAGAGCTATGTAGATTTATACATTGGTCCAAAAACAGAGACAAAACGGGTTCATGAAGAAATGGATGAACGCTGGGAAGTAGTTGTTTGCGACAGCAATGACGACAAACTGGAGCAAGTCTCATTTGTGAATGGCATATACACCTGGAAGGGTGGCAAACATGTGGAAGCCTTGGCGACTACAATTAGCACCAAACTGGCGAAATACGTTGAAGGAAAAGGAAAGAAGAAGATTCAATTGAAGCCGAGCGTGATTCGCGATAACATGTGGATATTCGCCAAGACGACAATTGAGGACCCTTCTTTTGATTCTCAGACGAAGGAGTATCTTACGACTCCACCCGCAAAATTTGGCAGCAAATTCACGGTTTCCGATAAATTCATTGAGAAAATTGCCAAATTAGACATTGTTGAAAAGGCGATTCGACTTAGTGAATTTAAGGATTCCAAAATTTTGACAAAAACCGATGGGAAGAAGACCAATCATATTCGTGGAATTCCGAAATTGGATGATGCAAATTGGGCGGGAACGCCGCAATCCTCTCAATGTACTCTTATATTGACAGAGGGAGATTCAGCCAAGGCGTTCGCCATTGCTGGATTGAGCATCATTGGGCGCGATAAATACGGTGTTTTCCCATTGCGAGGAAAATTACTGAACGTGCGAGAAGCCCCTGACGAGAAAGTGAGCAAGAATGAAGAGATAAAAAATCTCAAGATTATTCTGGGCTTGCAACAGGGCAAAGAATATGAGACGACAGGTGACCTTCGCTACGGCAGTATTATGATATTGACGGATGCGGATGTTGATGGTTCCCATATTAAAGGCTTATTAATCAACTTATTCCACAATTTCTGGCCTAGTTTGCTGAAACAGGACGGGTTTATCAAATCAATGATGACTCCAATTGTAAAGGCGAAGAAGAAAGATGATGTACACGTATTTTATACGTTGACGGAATATGAGGCTTGGAAAGCGTCCCCAGATTCTACGGGATATGAGATAAAGTATTACAAAGGATTGGGAACTTCTACTTCGACTGAAGCCAAGGAATATTTCAAGGATTTGGACAAAAGTGAGATTCGCTATTTATGGAATGAAGACAATACAGTTGATATCACGGTAAATTTGGCGTTCCACAAAGACAAAGCCGATGACCGCAAGGAATGGCTCGGAAATTATGACCGGGACTCTATCATTGAGCAGACACAGAAGGACATTCCAATCGAGGATTTTATTAATAAGGATTTAATCCATTTTAGTAAATATGACTGTGAGAGGAGCGTTCCCTGCATTGTGGATGGATATAAGCCATCTCAGAGGAAGGTGCTTTATGGCGCCCTTCTGAGAAATTTGAAGAAGTCCGTAAAAGTCGCGCAATTTGCTGCCTATGTGGCAGAGAAGAGTGCATACCATCACGGCGAACAATCGCTAAACGAGTGTATTATTGGGATGGCACAGGATTACGTGGGCTCGAATAATATGAATTATTTGGAGCCAGAAGGTAATTTTGGCAGCCGCCTTGTTGGTGGCAAAGACCATGCAAGCCCAAGGTATATTTTCACCAAGATGTCTGAATTTTGTGAAATGATATTTCATCCTTCGGACAGCCCATTATTGGACTATATGAATGATGATGGAGAACAAATTGAGCCCGAATTCTATGTACCAGTTATACCTAATATTTTGGTGAATGGGTGCAAGGGAATAGGGACTGGATTTTCTACTACAATCCCTTCTTACAATCCACTGGATATCATTGCGAACCTGCATAGAAAAATGCGGGATGAGACAATGATTGAGATGAAGCCATGGTTCCGTGGATTTATCGGAAAAATTGAGAAGGTTGGTGAAAAGTATTTTTCGAAGGGGCTATATCGAGTTATTGATACAAGCCGCGTAGAAATATACGAATTACCAATTGGAATGTGGACTGATAAATACAAGGAACATTTGGAAGAATTGATGAATGTGGAGAAGGATGGCAAGAAGAAGAAACAGCAAATATTATTGAAATACGAGAGTCAATATACTGAGTCAGTTGTGAAATTTATTTTGCACTTTGACAAGACGGAATTGGCGACGATGTTGAATAAAGGAACATTCGAGAAGGATTTGAAACTGATTGATTCAGCAAACACGAATACGAGTAATATGCATTTGTTCAATGAATTTGGACAAATAAAGAAATATGATAGTCCAGAGATGATTGTGGAGGAATTCTATGAAATTCGAAAGAAGTATTATGTGAAGCGAAAAGCGTATTTGGAGAATAGACTGAATCGAGAATTGGAATTATTTTCAGCTCGGGTGCGCTTTATTTTGGCAATTCTGAATGATGAAATCATTTTGAAGGGCAAAGATGAAGAGGCTTTGGAAGCGGAATTGGAGACAAGGGGCTATCCAAAATTCACGAAAGGAAAATTGGAATTTGACCCGAAGGCGGAAAATGAGAATCCAAGTTATGATTATTTGACGAGTATGCCGATTCGTAGTATGACTCAGAAACGTTTGGAAGAATTAATGAAACAATTAGACGAACGAAAAATATTATTTGAGAATTTGAAGAAACAGTCAATTTATGACTTGTGGAATTCTGATTTGGATGAATTGGAGAAGACCTATAAGAAACATTTGGGTGATTACAATGAAATTAAAGGAGATATGCCAAGTGCATCTTCTTCAATGTCAAAACCGAAGAAAAAAGCAGTAAAATCTGCGTGATTCTTTTATGAAATTTTATGATTATAATTTTAATAGGATACACTTGCAATTAAGCAGTTCTTACCATTTCTGCCATTGTCTGTGGGACAAGAACAAAGTCAAATGTTTCAGGATCCTGCTTCCAAGCACCATTCTTACACTTATACATGAAAACTTTAGTTGTAAGCTCAGACTGATTTTGAATGAGCCAAAGCTCATGCATGATAACCATTTTGAGGATTTCAAAGAATTCTTCCTGCTTTGACAAAGGACGTTGCCTTAGTATATCAAAGCTATATTCATCTGGCGATTCAGCCAGAAAAATTGTCAAAGCATCCTTGACAATTTTAGACCTGTACAAAGCATCAAAGAATGAGTCCTGTAATATGGCATTGAAAAGGATACTATTTCCATACGTTCCTTTGAACCAAACCAATCGGTCATGCAAGAACCAAAGGTTTCCTTCTCTGTTTAATCGAGACAAATCGTAAGCATCTCTCAAAAAACATGAGAAATTTTCTGACAATAATGATGTCAACAAAAAGAAACGGTCTTTTGGTTCATTGCGAGATGTTGTAGGAGCTCGGGTCAAGTAACCATCAGCTTCACAAATTTGTCTTGGAGATGTGGGAGGAATAGATGTCAATGATAAGTTTGAACCATAAATGGTTCTTGGTGTCTCAACAGATGACATTGGAATTGGCATTGAAGTGCCAACAAACGAGCTTGATGAAGACAATGACTGTCGCCTCTCACCCCTTGGAGTTAAAGCAGCCGTCTTTGCTTCATTCAATGCGGTTAGATGTGTTACTAAACATCCACCATTTTGCCAGGTCTGCATAATCCGTTCACGAAAAATGGGACCCAGATTAGCTCCATGATGGCGTATATCATCTGCATTCATACCATGTTGCAATGTGCTCTCATCAAATTCAAATCTATACAAACGCTTAGTGTCCCCTTTCCAAGAAAGAACTTGTAACATAAAATGAAACATTTGTGCAGAAGACCAACTAAACAAAAATGAGCCACCAATAGTGGGATATTGTCTTCCAAGAAATCTTCTGATGGGGAAATGGTTTTGACCACCCATATTTGAAATCTCTTGGAGCAACTCTTTAAGTTGTTGCAAGATATACCAAGAATCATGTTTACCATGATTGAGGACACTTCTTGCAAGATTACAGAACTCTGGTATTGGATGCATTGAATATGAACCTCTTCCTGGTGCTCTCTCAAAGTTTTCAAGAACTTGAACCAGATATTCAAGACGGTTAAGCTTAAAAATCCACTTGGAGAACCGAAAGTACCAATAAAAACGTTTTATAGTCATTTTGTGCTTAAAGATATTATAATATTAAGTTTTTTTAGCATCAATTTTTTGAAGAGATATGCGAATATTTTAGCAGAAAAAGAGTCCAAAGTGAAACAGATATGAGGATTGCCCGGGTGCTTATGCACCCGGGCAAGCTTTTATTCCAGCTGGGACTAATTTTGATAATAATTCTATTGCTATCTCGTTCATAAAAGCTTCAACTATTTGGTCAACCAGAGATTTTGTAGGAGTATCATCCATTAAGTTAGCAAGCCGTGCTTCAAGTATAATATCATCAACTTCTTGATTAGTCGATTTCTTGATACCAGCATATTTTGCTGAATTTTGAATAAGAATATTGAGTGATGATATTACTAATGTAAATTTTATGTGTCCGGAATTATTCCATGACATAATACCACGCATATTCTGATAAAAAGTCTGCATTCCTCCATATATACCTTTCTTGATACCAGCATTAGACATAGCAAAAGAAACAATTGGCAGTGCAGAGAATGCTCGGACCCATTGCATCATTAGTGCTGAATCTTTCTGACATGATTGATATAATGAAAATAAATTATCAAGAGCAGCAAATTCCATGTATAATAATGTTTGAATCTTATTACGTTGGTGTGGATGCGGAAAATTTGGGATGTATTCCTGCAGCTTTTTACTTGTAGTTTTGAAAAAGCAGAATAGATATTTTAACTGAGCCTCATATGTAACCCATGGGGGGTGGTGAGTTGTGAAAAGATTTACAAAATTATTTGGTATATTAAAAAAATCAGCAAGTTCTTTTAATTCATAAAGTATTTGCTCACTTTGTCCAAGAGCTATTTTCAAACCTGTTTTTTTTTCTTCATTGCTAGGCATTTGATAAAAGTTGGTGTAAAATATTAAAATTATGAAAAAATACTTATCAATTTTTTTATTGAAAATTTAGATATTTCTGGTTCATATAAATTATATATAATTTTTTATTTACAAATTTAAAAAAATATTAGTAAAGAATAATAATATACAAATCAGTTCGTAAATACAGACAGTTTAAATTTTTTAAGAATATGAGATAATTCATTATTATTTATTTATTATTTTTTTTGGATGCTTAAATGAATATCTATGAAGTTCTTTATCAAGTGCTGTAAGATTATCCAAATATGTTCTTTCACTAAAATATTTTGAAAATGTTAAACTCTTAGTTGTTATATCTGATTCTTTTAATACAACATTATAACATTTTATACATTTTGGTGTTATATTAGAATTATTTAATTCTTTCTTATTATCTTGGTCATTCTTCCCAATAGGGTATTGGACTCCGCCAATAGGGTATTGAACTCCTCCAATAGGGTATTGGACTCCTCCAATAGGGTATTGGTCATTCTTCCCAATAGGGTATTGAACTCCTCCAATAGGGTATTGGTCATTCTTCCCAATAGGGTATTGGTCATTCTTCCCAATAGGGTATTGGTCATTCTTCCCAATAGGGTATTGGTCGATTATATTATGTTCTCTTTGTTTTTCATATTGATATACTTTTTGAAAAAAAGAAATTGCTTTATCATTCCCAATTTGAATATATTTATAAGCTTTTGGAATCTCAGGTTTATATTTTAGAATTATGCGGATGGCATTTTCAAAATATGAATCTTGCCAAGTAGAAGGTTCATTTTTATTTGGCTGTATATTATTTAAATATTCTATTGTTGGCGGTAGATATCCTATATCTGAATAAACAACAGAAAAATCATGAGGTATAAGCACAACCGGATTTGTTTCTTTTTGAAAATAAGAAATACTTTTTTTAGTATTTGCATATAAATAGCTACTAAAACTATCATTAGTAAATGAAAAAGGAGGTATTGCATATTCACCATAAGTATTACTTGTATAATGAATTGCGGCTTTACTGGGTGTTTTTACAGGTGTGAAACAAATTGTAACTGTTCCACCACTTAAACGCCCATCAATATTTCCAATAATATATGCTTTTGTATAATTTCCAAGTTCTCCATCACCATTATCTCCTATAAATTGACTTGGGAAAACATCACCAGCACTTCCAGCATTTATATCAGTTATAATAATAACATTTGCTATTCTTTGCGGTGTTCCTTTCAAAACTGAATTTGGAATTACTTTTTCCATTTCTTCAGGATCTATATAAGGATAATCTGCTCTATATAAATCTGGATTGCATGGACTTCCATTTGGGTCAATAGTTTGATTAAAATAATTACGTTTTCCACCAACTGAACATGCTACAGTATAACATAAATCTAAACTACCACCACTATTTCCACGAATATCAAAAATAACATCTTGGATTTTATAAGTAGTTATTAAATAATTCATAATTGTTCCAATTAGTAAATAAACATAATAATTTGGATCTTCAAGAGTACCAAATGTATTAGTGTAAAATAAAAAATCAGAAAAATAAATATATCCAACTCTATTTTCTTTTGTTCTTGATTGATTAACAAAGCCAAAAAAAATATATGAATTTAATCCTCTATATCCAGGCGGTATAACACCAATATCTCCAACTTGAAAGACAATATTCCCGTCTGGTTCTACTTTATAATAAATTGTTTTAACAGAACCTTCTTGTAAATAATTACTTATTACAATACTATAATTTAATGTTATATCTATGTTAAATGGATTATTAATATCAAATGATGAATATACTATATTATAAAATTTATCTGGATTTATATACATACTACCATTACATTGAGAAAAATTACGACTTTGAAATATAATATTAACAACATAAGAAGGGTTTGTATTTAATAAATCCTGTATTTCTTTATATGTTTCTGGAATTACTGGTGGTTTATTTACATCTTTTATAATTGCTATATAAAAACCACTAGTATGAGTTGCAAAACCAGTGCATAAAATTAATTCATCTAATGCAACAATCATATCCCGATAAGAACTATTCTCATTTATACTTTTATGAAATGATTTTACTTCTCCATTTCCATGTTTTAAGGGATTATAATTAGGTAGATTTCTAGAATCAAATGGAATAATAATATAACGTCGATTTGAACATGTAAATGCTCGGTCAGATGGATAAGTTATACTATTATTATAAACGAAAGGGTCTATATTCCAATTTCCATTAATAGCTGCCCACTCTCCTTTATAACCACTTATAATAACTCTATTTGAACGAGTAATTTTATTATATTTGGAGATAAATAAAACAGTTCCATAATAAGATATAGTAGGTGCAGTTTGTTGAAAATCTCCTAATAAAATAACTGGTCTATATGATATTGGAATATTAGTAGATTTATAAATCCATTGAATACATGCCTTTCTTAGAATACCATTTTTATTTTCTAAAAATATTTTAGCAACTTCATTAAATTTTTTATTAGAATAATAATTAGTTCCAAGATTCGGAATATTATTATAGCTGCATTTAAAATTAGATATCCAATAATTCAGAAGTAATTTAGGATTATTCCAATTAATTGCATTTGGATAATTACAACTTTGAATTAAAGTTTTAGGAATAGAATTTAATTTTTTAAAATATATAGCAGTTAAATAAGGTTTTTTATCAGATGGAAATCCAGAACTATTATATGATGTAAATTGTAATTTATTTTTATTATTATCTCTAAATGAACAAATCCATGTATTACCACCACCCCCATCAATATATAATTCATTTCCAATTATTTTATAATTAACATCAGTACAACAATTTGTGTTTTTTCCATAATATGTATATTTTATATCATAAAAGTTATTTTTTCTTACATAATTTAAAGGTCCTAAATAAATATATAATGTATTTTTCTTAATTATAATAAAAGTTGATTGCGCACCATAAATTGAAGATCTAGATTCAATAATCCAATAACCATAAAAATCAGATATTTTAACCATATTATATAAATAATATATAAATAATATAATATTTAAAAAAATATAAAGAATAATAATATGAACGCAGAAGATTTATTATATACAAATCAGTTCGTAAAAACTGATTCCTTAACACAAAACCAATTAAATGAAGATGCTAATAACTTTATTCCATATCGAACAATAAAAAATCAAACAGTTAATAATGTTCGTGATAATTTGGAAAGAACTTTTCAAAAAGATAATCCAATAACACAGCAACATTTACGAAGTTATGGATGGAATAAGGGGAATTATGGAAATGAAAAACCGGTTCTTTCAGATTTTGCAAGAGATATTGGAGAATCGAGTTATTATAGATATAAAACATCATATATTAATATTGACAGTAGAATGAGAGATGTTAGTCTATATCCATTCCCCAATAATTACAACATGTTTTTAGGAAGAAAATATCAAAATATTGAATGTATTAAATTAGTAGATTATTTTTTCCCAGAGTTTAATTATCCAATTAATAATTTAAATAATAATATTGTTTTTTTTACTATTCCATGGGATATGATTTTATTTAAAGGAGAAAATAATTCACTTGGTTTTAACACTATTATTACAAATAAAACTATTATTTCTTTTTTTGTAGATTTCCAATTATTGGGAGAATCATTAACAGATTGTAAAGAGGCACAAGAAAAAGTAAGAAATAATATTTATAAAAATATATTTTCATTCCAGATTTCAGAAGGAAATTATACCACAACTGAATTAGAAAAAGAAATTGAGAATAAATGGAATTATTTACAATTTTTTAATAGTCATACTTTTATTAGAGATCCATATATTTTTGCAAATGATGATATAACTACAAAAAGTCTTTACAATCGACCGCAATTAGTAGATGTGAATATAGATCCAGAAACATCAGAAGTAAATATTTTATTACGATATGAAAAATTAAAAGTGGAATATATAAAAAGTTTTTATGGCAAAAATTATTTTGATTTATTAATTAAAACTGATGACCCACTTGTGAGTAGTCAGGAATATTTAGATTTAGCTAATAATGAAATATACCCAGTTCATTTAACTGGTCTTCCAGATTTAGGTGGTGTTAAAAACTATAATATTAATTTAGGATATGTTCCATTAATTCAAATATGTTATTTAAATGGATATTCTGATATTGGAGATTGTGAAGCAAATATAAACAATTTTAAATTTAATTTTAGTTTTTATACAATTGTAAAAGATCCAGATACAGGAAATCCAATTCCAAATTTGCTCCGTTTTTATATTTATAATCAATATTTTGAAAATAGAAGAGTAGGTGTTAATGAACCAGTAATCTTATCATATTATGAGAAAATAATTTACGATGATTCTTGTAAATTGTTGTGTGATGCTAGAATAGGTAGAGAAGCCCCATATGCATTAATTACTGGAAATGAAAATCCAATTAATCAATTTTTATTACAATATAATAATAATATTTATAATTTACTTCCCATAACATGTAAAAATTATAATTGTGATGTAGAACCACCATCTTGTATTTCCACTAATTTAGCTGAATGTTGTAGATGTCAAATTGATAAAACACAACTTTTTTGTAGAATAGTTGATAATATTTTTACAAATAAATTTAATGAATTATTAAATAATATTGATTGTTCATCGCGATTATTAGTTAATATTTTAGGATTTTTCAATACATTAAATAATCAGTCTACAGTTGGAGGTATTTTATTTGCAAGAGGTTATCAATCAAATAATTTTTATAAATTAAATTCATATATTCCGTCAATTACTACATTAAGTATTGCAGTTGCAGAGGCTACAACATATTTAGATTGTAAAAAGACTTTAGATCCACCGCAAAATCCAAGTTTTATTGTAACATATCCAGGAAGTAATAGTTTAAATTTTAAATTGCCAATTTGCAAAAATAATAATGGTACTTATAGTTTTTATTTTGATAATTACATGTTTTTAAAAATTATGAATAATGGAACAATGATAAATACTGGAGGAACAGAAATCCAACAAATAAAACCGACTGCAAATTTTTCAAATGGAACAAATGATTTATATATATATACAGGTAACAGTATAAAAGGATTTAATTTAGAAACATGTTCAAATTCTTATATTCCATCATTAAAATGTGATGATATTATTCCAGATGAAAAAAAATGTCAACCAGTAAATTCAGCTTCAGCAAGCACATATGAGAAAATATCGAAAGATGTAGATAATATTTTTGCAAAAATAAAATTATCTACAACACCTGGTTCTTGTACTGTGAATAATGTAATGCAGAATGAAATAATATTTTATGATGGTTCATTAATAAATTTGGATAATATATTTGTTCAATTAATAGATTTTGAAGGCAAAATTATTGAATTAACACGAGATCATAATTTCACATTGATGATTGTAGAAAAGATAGAGATTCTAAAAGAAACTAACATAAATACTAGAACTGGATTTATTAATACTATGGGTTCCCTTCCAGTTAATAGAAACAATGGGGGTAGAACCTAGATTCTCCCTCTTACTCCTCTCCTTTTATTTTATGATTTTACACTCCAATATTTTGGCTACTACCTTTGGATATCAAGAAAGCGCACTTCTACCCAATTAATTATATTTCATATAATTAATTATATGAAAGATTTTAGTATAGAGTTGCAATCACCTTATGCGCAAACAAATGATTTAGGAAAACAATATTATAATCCTTTTCAGAACGGTCGTGTAATTGATATTACAAAAAAGGAATATAATACCATACCTTTATTTGATAATAATAATGATAAAAAAGACAATTTTAAATATGAAGCTCTGCAACATATCCAAACTCCGAGCCCTTTGGGAATGCTATTTTTCAGCAAAGAAAATATGAATCGTATACAGACTGCTTTAAGGTATGAAGTTTGGATTCAGAGTGGAAAAAAACATATTATAGGTGAGCAATCCGCTATTGAATTGGAGATTATTATGAGAGCAATTTTCCTTCAATTTAGTCTGAACCAAAATCAGAAATTCAAGGAGCAAATTGAATATTTGAATAAATTAGTACTAGATTATTGTGTTCCAAATGTAATGTCTGAAGTGGAGCAATATTTAGGATATTTAGACAATGTGCAAAAATTACCAAATCCTTTACCATTGCCTGAAAATTTATCATCTGCTGGAACGAAAACATTAAGAAGTGTAACAACTACTTTTTAGTTGAAAAATAATTTATCATAATAAATTAGATGAATTATTCCACTATTATATTAGGAGTTGTTTTAGCATTTTTTGGTATTTTATTCTTATTATTGATTGTTTATATTGTAAAAAGCAATAAAGCTAAATCTGGTTTGACAGGAAATAGTGTAAAAATGCCACCATTAGAATATATGCAAAAAATTGGTTCTAATTGTCCAGATTATTGGGTGTATAAAGGTGCGGATCCTGCTAAAGCAGGATATAGTTTATGCGAGAATGTATTTAATATTCCAACACAAAAGAATAATGAGTGTTATGATAGTGACAAAATTGAAGCACGCATAAAATCATTCAAAGATGCGAATATGGATGCGGATGGTAAAATGGATTCCGAAGCAGAAAAACAGCGTTGCAAATTTGTGAATCAGTGCGGTCCAACATCTGAAATGAAAGCATCTTGGTTGGGGATAAGTTCAGAACAAATGTCTCCTGGATATGTAAATTGCGGCTTAACTTAAAAAATATTTGATAATCATATGTAAATGATAAATCCATTTATATATGAAAATGATAAAGATTTTAAAAATTTATCACAGGAAAATATATGTAAAATACACAAATGGATGACAGAATTTCAAGAGAAGAAGAATTTGAATAAAATGGATGAGAAAATCATTTTAATAACGGGAGATGGAAATTCATTGAAAACTAGTTTGGCAGAATTTATTTGCAAAAAGTATAATTTATTGTCACGTATGTTGAATATTCAAGATAGTAAAATTAATAAAGATATCAAAGAATTCATTTTACAAATATCCAATAATAAAAATGTGCTGAATATGATTTATAAAAAGACGGAAGATCTTTGTATAATTATCGACGATTTTGACACACTTTTAAACAATAATGATAAATCAATAATCACGGATTTTCTTACATTATTTAATGTAAAGAAAGTCAATCAACCTGACTTTCGCTTAATGTATCCAATAATTGTGATATGTCAAGAAACCGGGGATAAGAAAATATGTGATTTGAAGAAAATATCGTGTTGGATAGAATTGGATAAATTAAAGACAGAAGATTACTCATTTTATTTTAACAAAATCCTGGATATAAATAAAATAAATTTGACAAAGAAACAGTGTGAGTATTTATTAAAAATTTTAGACCAAGACATCCGCAAATATAATCATATATTGGAGGATTTATTACTAATAAAAACCGGGAAAATAACTGATGAAAATATAGCATTTGTAGTAGACACATTCTCCAATAAATCTGGGGAAGACAAAATAAGTGAGAATTTGGAGAAAATTTTTACAGAGAAAATATCCGTAAAACAGAATATTGAAATGTATTATTCTGACAAATTTTTATTTTCATTTTTAATTCATGAAAATTACCCCTATAATATTGGACTAAAAATAAAGAATGAGGATAAAATAGATTTTTTAGCGGAAGTAAGTGAGAATTTAGCGATGAATGATGTTGTCCAGAATTTAATATTCGAGCGCCAATTGTGGGAGTTAAATATAAATTCGGGTTTGTTGACGAATGTGAATACGAACTTTAAGCATAATGAAATATTAGGGCGGAATAAAGGGGCTAAGCCAGATTTTAAAAAAAGGAAATACACAACATTACTAAACAAAGTATCTTTATATTTTACGAATAGGAAAGTAATTAACCAAATATTATTCAAATATGGAAATAATAATAATGATGCATTTTATTTATCAGAATATTTGTGTGATATAATAAAACTATTGGATAAGAAGAATTTGGAGGAAGATATGCGAAAATATTTAATTCCAATTGTGAAGAAATTGGAATTAACTAGTGACGACATAGATTTACTTTTGCGACTGAATAAACTGGAAGAGGATGATATTAAAAAGATTTATACGACAAAGTATAAAACAATGTTAAAGGGATTATTGAATTAGAAAAATATTTTTATATTAAACATAAAATCATAAATGATTACACCGCCGACAAATAGATTTTCATTATAATTCTTATCATGAAAATAATTGAATAAAATGTAGCATATATAATTTTATAAAATCTTTATAAAATTATATATGCTACAATTTGGAGGTAAACTGAAGAAGTCTTCTTCTGATTTAAAACGCCATTTTACAGTTGTTATTGATAGTGGTGGTAAAGGGGGAACGTTAGTTCCCCCCAAAGAGCACGGACTTTATGTGTCTTCAACGCCATCTTTAGCTGCTAAAAAAGCGGTAACAAAACTCTGTGCTGCAAACAAAAGCAAAAAAGTGGAATTCCATATTCGAGAAATTACACAGGGATCGAAAAAGAAGACTTATGGTCCTTATGTAGGATATATTGAAAAACTTAAGGAGCCAATTGAGCTGAAAGGTCACGTAATAAAATATAAGTCTGTTGCTAAATTAAGTATAAAAACAGGTAAGAAAAAAAGAGGAATGATGAGAGGGGGTGGTTATGATGCAACTTTAAGTGTAAACAAAAATATTCTTTATATTTTAGATAGTCAAAATCATGATTCTAATATTTCATTAGTTTTTACAATAACAAACAAAGAAACACGAGAATCAATTAACTATACGAGTATTCGTTGTTTAGGAGAAGGAACATATGGTAAAGTATTTTTAGTTGAGAATGATAAAAAACCCTATGTTATTAAAATTACTAGAAAAAATGTAGAAATATTTATAAAAGAATCTACAATTTTAGATAGTTTTATGAATCAAGTAAATTATAAATGTCAATATAAAGCCGTATCACAAGGAATATCAATAATAAATGGTATACCAATAGGTCATATTATATTTCCATATAAGGGAGGTTTTGAATTATTTAAAATTACATTAAATACTAACAGAGATGAACGTAAAATTATTTTAATTCCAAAAATTTTAAGAGATGTGTTAACATGTTTAATTGATATTAATAAATATGCAATTCATGGAGATATAAAATTAGAAAATATCGTGTATGATGATACTACCAAAACCGGTTTTATTATTGATTTTGGATTAGCAACTATATTTCCAATAACAATAGAAACATTATATACAATAAATATAGGTCAAAGACAGCTTAGTATTGATATAATTATTGGATATTTAGAAAAGAATATTAAAAAGAATATTCATATACTTGATGATTTATATTCAGAAGATTTAGTTAATATTCAAAAAACTATTGATAATTTTGGACTATTTTGGATTATAATTGAAAGTATATCTAATCCATATATTTTAGATAACTATATTACGAATAGAGATTTTATAATTCATAGCAACAGCCAAGAATTATTTGATATTTATTTAAATTTTTATTTTAATTTAGATAATATTAAACTAACACCTTTAAGGGTAGAGTTAGAAAAATTATTTAATTATACTAGATTACCTGATTTTAGACAAATTTTTATAAATAATGTTTTTACAGAAATGAAACCAAAAAAATTTGAAATATATTTTAAAAGCAATAAAGAATCTTTTGATACATTTATGGAAAAAGTTTTAGCATTAATAAGAGTTGATGCAAAAACAAGAATACCGAAGGAAATTTTATTAGAAGATCCATTTTTTCAAATTATATAATTATCAAAATTTATAAATTATTACATAATATTATATATGCCACAATTTGGAGGTAAGAATGCAAAGAAGACTTCTTCTGATTCAAAACGCCATTTCACAGTTGTTATGGGAACCAAAGAACATGGTTTATATGTTTCTTCAACTCCATCTTCTGCTGCCAAAAAGGCAGTAACAAAGCTTTGTGCTTCGAACAAAAGCAAAAAAGTAGAATTCCATATTCGAGAAATTACTCAGGGATCAAAAAAGAAGACTTATGGACCCTATTTAGGATATATTGAGAAACTTAAAGAACCTATCGAGTTAAAGGGTCGTGTAATAAAATACAAACCAGTCGCTAAATTGAGCAGGAAATCAGGAGCAAAAAAAGGAGGAATGATGAGAGGGGGTGAGATTAATATTTTAGATTATTATAAACAAACAGTTGGACTTGTAAAACATAGTGTGCATAGAGAAAAGCATGGGACAGGTTTTGTAGAAAATATGAAAGAGTCATATTATGGTAAAGTAATAAGTGATAGGGAAGGATTAATTAGCAGATTTAATCATGCTTTACCATATTTCGGTTCTGAAAATCATGGATTAAAACATTATATTGATATAGTTAAAACATGGAGTAATCATATAGAACTTATATTTGTTCTTGCTTTAGATAGTAGAATGCTTGCTTTAGATCTTAGAAATGATACACTAAGAGTTACGCCATATTTATTAGCAAATGGTGTTACAATATATCCATTCTGTTTAAGATTTGTATGTCGTCTAGTATTAAATGATATGTTTAAAGAAAAAGAAGATTTATATTGTTTATTAAAAGAAATAAATTATAAAGCATCATTATATTGGAGTTTACCAGAAGGTGATAGATCTATACCTCCTGATGCAAACCCTGTATTTACGCCGTATTGTTTATTAGTTAGATATTTACAATTTCCACACCCGCCAGCACGTTTGGGTGTTCAGAATACATTGGATACATTTTTTGCTTGGTTTGGTATAATGAATCCAAATGAACTAGGAGGACTTAATAATACTAAAGCTATAATTATGCAATTTATATCCACTATTCGTGAAGATATTCGCATAAATATATTAAAACAATTTAATCTTTTAACTATAATGCCAGAAATAGCTAGAGATACAATTAAAGAAAATTATAATGGTATAGGAAATACTTTAACTGTTGGTTCTATTGCAGAATTATTAAAACCACCTACAAGACCACAATTACCACAAGTCGATATTGGTGATGATTTCTAGCAATTTCAGTATTAAATAAATCTGAATTTATAAATTATATCCTAAAGAAATATAATTTATTACATCTAACTATATGATAAACAATACTAGAAGGTATAACAGAAGAGAAAATACAAAATTTTTGCAACATGAATAATAATATTTTATAGTACTAAGCTGATATTTCTACCCACTTAAATTCCTTATGAGTAATTTAATACTTAATTTTTCCATAGCACTCCTTGCAATTATTTTTATCATCCATGCATTTACAATTTGCAGATGGTTGATATTCATCATCAACCGCACATACAGATGGATTATAAGCCGCTTTTAATCCTTTTTGTTTGCATTCATCAACTTGTCGTTGAAAGCCGCTGACATTTTCTTGGAGATTACCAAAATATTCGTGTAAATTATTGTTATTATCACCGGCGCCATTTCCGCTAACATTACTGGCGATATTGCCACCGGCACTGCAACCTCTACCATTGACGCCACAATATTTATCGTATCCTTCAGTTCCTAAATACCAATCTAAATTTCCGCAGCAACCGGGAGGAGCATTTGGAGCTCTTCCTCTGAATGGCTTATAAGGATCATAATTAGTATAATTTTCAGATGGTTTTTTCGCATTGAGAATTATATATGTTATAAATAATGCGAAAATAAGAATAAGTATTAAAAAAACAACCATAAAAGAACCAGAATCAGAAGTCATATAATATTTATAGAATATTATAAAATAGCGGAGAAGTGCACTTCCCCCCTCCCTTACAAAGCGGAATTAAGAATTAGGGTCAGTGTTTGGGGTTAGCCCCTTTGTGAAAGTGGCTTAATATTTCCTTGGGTAGGGTAATTCCAGAGGAGGATTTGACATCGTGTAGTCTTGGTTCGTCAAACGACGCTGAACAGTAGCAGCTGATTGGACTTGCCATTGAGGACCAGGAATCGGAGCAACAACACCGCATTTATTAGTAGTATATCCAGAACAAAGTGGGCTACACTCATTCTCTCCTAAAAGGCACTCACTCTTAATATTAGCGTAATCGATTGGAGCATAACTAGTGTAAAAAAGAGGCTGACCTTGGTGCGCAAACATTCCGTTATCTTGAATTGTATTTCTGAATGAAAATACGGGATCCTGTAAAAGAGGGCGTTGTTCTTTTCTATAATTCATATTATAGAATAGAAGATAAAATTTATAAATTTTGAATATCACGAATATTCTGAACAGTCCTAACTTTTGGGTCAATCATACATAATTGACATTTTCGAACCAAAGCATCATACTCTTCATTTGAGAAACACCGCGCAGCAATTGTATTAAATATAAATAGCACAATAAAAAATATAAGAAATGCAATCAAATAAATAGATAAAACTGGAAGGGTGTTTATAGAGTAATTTAAAATAATAATATGAACAATAAGCAAAGTTATAAAAAGAGCAATAAATATTCTATAATAAAAAAAAGATTGCCTATTTATTAAATAATCTCGCATTAATACCTTACAATTTAAATTAGCCATTAACTTATTATCATAAAATTATTTAAATAACCCACTATATAATAGAATAATAATCAGAATGAAAACAATAAAAATTGGCGGGAATATTTCTACATAGGACATCGCATAAATATTGCTCGCTGAATTATTATTAGTATATTCCACAATTTTTTTCCCCCAACGATTAATTCCAGGAAAAACTAGTCTAAATAACATTAAAAGTACATAAATCACCAATAATGGGATGATAAAAAATTTAATAAATGGGTTCAAAGTTGGAACAAAATAATTTACAGCATAAGCAGCCAATAACCCTAAAATAATTGAAATAGTATAAGATGTTGCCATTCCTCCATTTGCCATAGTATATATAAAATGGATAAAAAAATATAAGACTAAATATTATAATGAGTTAAAATAAAAGTCACATTATATAGCAAGATGTTACTTATATCGATTCTAAAGGTCCAAATCATGTTATGAGAGCGCATCATTCCTAGTGCCTTCTCAAACCAGAAACATTAGAATCAGCCTAATTTGAAAATACAACGCTTCCAATACCTCCCATAACTCGAAATACATTCATATTTGGCGAATATACAATAATATCATATTCAATCTCTGTATTTACTACTTGACGAAGATTAAGCTGCAATTGAGCGCGATTAATTCGACTAAAATTACAACTACCACTGGGCTGGAAATCTTCAGGATTCAGAGAAAAACTATACATATATATACCATTATCTGGACTATTTGTATGATATTTATAGGATTCTTGCCAATTCCAGAATACACTATCTCTTTCATCAAATCGGTCATTCCCGTTTAGAATAAGTTTGCCACTGAAAAATATATTTCGCTCATCAATATCATATTGATTAGTTCGCTCAAACTGTTGCTGAACATCTGGCAAACAGGGGTCAATATCATTCGTATAGAAATCACGTTCTTGTCGAAAATTAAATGCATTCTTAACAAAACTTACATCATAAAGTGATTTAAAATACAGACAATTAGTGTAATTTGTCCATTGATTTACAACATATACATCAGTTCGCTGAGTTGTGAATATCATTTCTTTAACTGGCTGTGATATTTTGAGATCCAATACTTGCTGTCCATCTATTCCACCAAAAACTTGACGTTGACATTGAGTTATTAGATATTCGTGCGAAGTTTGTGCAAATCGGCGACGCTCATCTTCATCTAAAAAAATATAATTACAAAAAACATATGAATTTTGTGTCCAAATACCATTAGGAGCCTGGGTTCCATTTACAAATCGCCAAAAATAATTGAGGGGTCCATAGCCCTCTAATTCAAGTCCATTAACTAAATCACTGGCAGATTGATTAACTAGAGATGGATTTGTAGCATCTTGTATTGCTTGAAATAATTGTTTATCAAAATTGGGAATACCAGTTGTGGGAGAAGTTCCATTTTTACCAAATTCATAGATACTATCGGGGCTCAATCCATACCACATTGTGAATAATTCATTCAATGAACGGAATTCTATATTCATGTATATTTCCGTATATTGGAGGGAAATAAGAGGAATACTGAGCCCCGGATTTACACAAAACCAGAAGAGAAGAGGAATATATAGCCGCCTTCCTGCAATACTGGGCTTCGTAGATGAGCTATAATTTCCGTAATATTTGTCAGGATATCTCATTTCCCATACATTTCCGGTAATTTCGTCATATGCCCGTCGTTTGCTCCGAGTAATCGTAAGTTGTGCCCAAATGTTTAGCCAATTGCTATAATGTTTATCAAGCACCAAACCATTAACTGTAATTTCGGCACTAGCGATAAAATTTTCGCCTAAATTTTCGATCCATTGGAAACGCTCAACTTCTGTTGAATAAATACTTGGTAAATCAATAAGAACATAACAATCGTGCAAAAGATCAGCATTCCGGTCAATTTTGACGGTAAGTTGATTACGTTGAGTAGTGGAAAATGTTGGGAGAACGCGAAAATATTGGGGGATATATTCCATGGAAAAATTAGTATATCTTCGATAGATTGTTTTGAAAAAGGTAATCTGAGGATTCCCTGTTAAATATAAATCTTGTGCTCCATAAGCGACTAATTGCATTAAACCTCCAGCCATATGCTTATAATAAATAGTTATTTTATTTTTAACCCTTTGTACATTTTAAAATATCGATATAAATTAATGTGGAATAATATATTAATTGCCCTCATAATTGCAACTTTTATTTCTACAATTTTTTTAATTGTTCAATCTAGCAAGAATGATAATCAGATTGGAACTAACGTAGGATATATTATTATGAGTTTTCTAATATTTTTCCCGATTGGATTATATTTAGTTGGAAAATATTTCGTAGAATACTTTAATGTTGTTTTTATCTTCGTATTCGGAACTTTTATATTACTAATTGCAATTATTTTAATAGTCGGATTATCTACTAATTTAACAGAGGGGTTAGAAAATCCACAAGGAATCTGTCAAAAAGATAATAAACTGGGATTTGTTATAAATGGTGAATGTGATATTTCAAATGCAATCAATTGTGAAGCAGCAGTTCAAAAAGGTATTAAAGATAATTGTCCACAAAGTAGCAGAAGTAGCAGTGGTAGTAGCAGCACCACTGCAGTAAAAAGTGCTAGCCAAAGTGCAAGTCCAACCTCACAAGAATCATTTTCACAAATAGATGGAAAATCACCACTTATGGGAATATGCAGTTATACAGAGAATGGGCAAACAAAATTCGGTTTTCGTCATCCTGATAGAGGAGCTGCATGTATTACAAAAGAGCAAATGTTGGCTGCAATAAAATCAAATCCAAAGCAAGTTCTTTCGGGAATAAGCTATAGTTCAAATCCATTTCAATCGACAGAATGTCTCATGCACCCTAAAACAGATTATATTAGTTTTGACATTGAATGTAAGAAGAAATTTGGTATAAATTACGGGCTAAAACTTATTGAAAACCAGGGATGTGCTCAGAATGATTATCGCGCAATTTGTGAAACGGGCTATCAAGCAGGTGTAGTAATTCCTCCAAATTCCACAAAATGTGTTCCAATTGGGAAGGACATGAATGTTCAGTGTCAGATGAATCATGTAGATAATCCCGGTAAATTCGGGAAATACTTGCGTATTGGATATAAAACCATTGATTTCACTGGGTGTCCAAAGGGCTCCCAGAGGGCGATTTGTGATGGTAATTATTATGATGGGAAAGAATTATTTGAAAGAACAACAGAGCCTTTCCCACAAACAGAGAATCCTAACCGTAAATGTCAAGCTAAATTTGGTTTGTTATCATTTGCAAAGCAGATAATTTCCGATAATTGTGCAGTTGGATATATTCGCGCCGAATGCACCAAAGGTAACAGTACCTAATTTATAGTTTTCTTTGATGAACATATACGTATAATACGTCGCTTGTCTTCCATATTGTATTGTGAAATTGATTCATAATTTTCCTGGAGCAATTTAATAATGAAATTATATGTATCGTATAATTGCGTATTATTTTTAGCACCAGCAATGAGAATTTTACCTGTGCCGAAAACTGCAACGCTAATTCGCCGGCAATCTCCATCCCCATTCCCATTCTTCTTCTTCGCAGAAATTTTGCATTTTTTATTCGAACAAGCACAAACTCCATTTTTAATCAATTGATTCATATTCCACATAAAATAAATTTTCACGCCTTGATAGGTTCTTGGGTCAAAACTACTAAATAAATGATAATAGCCACGTTTGGAAATTAGAATATCATATAATTTATGGTTATCAATCATAAAACCAATTGAAAAATTGGAATTAATCATAACAATATCATAATTAACTATTTTAGCATCCACTGCATCTTCTTCATTTTCAAAAATACTGGAATTCAATTTCATTTCATCCAGCAAATAATTAGCTGCCATAAATCCATCATCATCATTTTTGGAACCTGTACAAGTTATTCGCCCATTTGTAAAAATCATGAGATTTATATTTTTATTTTCACGAATACAAACAGTTATACATATCGAATTATAAAAATTATTATTTGATTTGCTATTTTTAACCAAAATTCCAGAAGAACCTTCTTCTTCTGTCTTCGTATAATTAATGGCTTTTAAAATAGAGCTATCTTTTTTTATTTTTTCTTCAATTGATTGCGCCATCTTTTTTATGTTATATATTTTATCAATATAACAACAC
>Ga0315284_10001327_pt1 | contig 35163 bp, 53 predicted proteins | sample YL17G09_16_MG_FD_203696 | JGI IMG/M metagenome (GOLD analysis project Ga0315284, IMG submission 203696) | Sediment microbial communities from Yellowstone Lake, YNP, Wyoming, USA - YL17G09_16 | ecosystem: Environmental > Aquatic > Freshwater > Lake > Sediment | place: USA: Wyoming | collected... | reverse complement strand
GTCACGTTGCGCGCGCCCACATGACCTTCGATGACGCGGATACCTGAAGTCAGTACGGGCGGGTCCGTGTAGCTGACCACGGCCATGACGATGCTCACCGTCTCAATGCTAATCACGGGCAGGAAGTTCGCGCCGACGGTATCCACAAGGATAGCGTGACGCAGCACGGACTGATCCGTCGTGGTCACGTCGAAGTTGACGCCCGAGATCGCGACGCCGCCCGCCTTCACGAGCACCGCAGACAGCGACCCCGTTGGATCGGCTACCTGCGGCACCACGATGGCAAGGTCGCGCAGCGAGGAGAGCGCGGAGTCCGTGCCCGCGCCGCCCGCCGCCAGCACGAAGACGCCCTGATCGCCCACCGTCCTAGCGATCAGGGTGGTGGTGTTGCCCGAGCCCTGCACGCGCGTTCCCGCGGGGATCGTGAGCGGCATGGAGGGCGATCCCCCCTGCCCGAAGTCATACGTCCCCGGCCTGATCCACACGTCACCGGGACCATCCGGCTGCGTGAGCGCGAGCGCGATGCCCGCACCGTCGCCGAGGTCGGGGATGTAGACGAAGCCGTCTGTCGAGTACGAGACGGCGCTATCGCCCGCTTGCACGTTGCCGACGAGGTACTTCGGCGCAAACCTGTCCTGCGAGTCCCCGGGAGGCGTAGGACCGCTGCCAGTCTGCGAAATGCGTACGGGCCACCGGCTCATGTGATCGACTCCTGTACGATGGCGTCCGTGACGCCGACCGAGTACACGATGTTTGTGACGATGTCACTCCCCTGCCCGAGGCTCAAGATCTGGGTGGTGACGCCGAACCCAAAGCCGTGCGACGGATACATGAACGCGAGCCTGCGCGTCTCGCCCGCGGCTAACCCGACAAACTCCCACACCTCGTCAAGCAGAATGCTCAAAGACGTGCCGGTTGGCGCCGGGGATGTGCCGGAGGGCACATCCAGCCGCTTACACATCGGCACCCAGTCTGCCGGACTGGGAGCATTGCCTTGGAGCGGCGTGTACTCAGCGTTCTGAGGACTGCCGAAAAAGAACGTCGACGGGTCTGGCGGAACCCACCACGGCTTGATCGCGTAGTCGACGGAAGACCCAGTGTCGTTTGTAACTTCAACGACAAAGTACACAGTCTGACCAAGCCTGAACGAACCTGTCATCGAGGTAACATACTGAATCTGATTCCGGTCGTTCAAGTCGCTTCCAACCGTCGGCGTAAACGGCGTCAGAACAAACGCTCCGGAGGGACCCTTCTCGACAGGACCGATATCACTAAACTGTGCGCCGAGTACGTAAGTCATGATCAGCCCTGGCCATCCTGAAAGACCGCATGAAGCGCGCCCGGCGTCACGCTGACAGAAAACGATGCGGTGCTTTCGTCGATCTCGCCCTCGTTGTACGTCTGGTACGTGTAGGCGAGTCCGTATCCGTGGGACGGGTAGAAGAACGCTTTTCTGACCGTCCCGCCAGCGGGCACGTCGATGACCCAGATGTCTGACTGCATGTCAGAGATGCTGGTGCCAGCCGGTGACGGAGGGCCAACGATGTCAAAGCGCTTCGGGCTGGTCATCCACAGCGAGTCTTGCAGTGCGATCGAGAACGGATTCTGAGGGCCAAACAGCAAGGTGTCTTGCGCTGTGTAGCCGTTTTGCCCCGGATACCGAAACTCGAACGTCGGATGCAGCCACCAGGGCATAATCCAGATCTGCCTGTCGATCAATGCGTCGTTGGTCGCGTCGATGATGATGTAGAGAGTTTGCCCGATCCGGAGCGTTCCTGCCGGTGTGGCCAGATTTCGCCGCGACGTGTCGAGCACGCTGCCGCCGCCCACGAACGGACCTTGTCCGCCCGCCGGAGCGATTGAGAACGAAAACTGCGCGCCAAGCTGGTTGCTCACGACACGGCCTCCAGGTCTTGCTCGACTTTTTCGGTCATCAGGGCGTGAGGAGCGCCGAGCGCATACCAGATGCGCTGGGTCGTAACAGCGATTACCACGGGCGCCCCGGCGATGTCAGTGAACCACATTCCGAGCGCGAAACGAAAACCTTCAGAAGGGAAGAAGAACGCGTGCCTGCGCGTTTCACCGGCCGGTACGAAGAAACGCCAGATCTCTTCAAGCATCTGACTGACGCTGCTTCCAAACGGCGACGGCGACCCGACTACATCAAGGCGCTTGATCGGGCTCACAAGAGGGCCTACGCGCTGCGTGTATTCGATGCCAGGGGCAGCCCAAAGAGGCTTCACAAGAAAGTACCCATCTTGCGCACTCGGGTTGGTCAACTCGACGCAACACCACACCGTCTGTCCGATTCGCGAGGCAAACCACAGCGTCGGAAAGTACGGCGGCCCAGGAACGTTGCCGTTCGAGAACTGCTCCCGGTCGACGTCCGAGAACTGCGATGCGAGCGCTGCGATCGTCACTTGCGCCTCTTGGTCGGACGACTCGGCGGTGGAGCCGAGACAGGGGCTGCGACTGTAGCCGGTCCGGCGAGGGAAGACCAGCAAGCGCCGCAGTATCGCACATTGTCGAGCAAGTCAACGCTGGCAACCGTCACAGCCCCGCAGCGGTCGCAGCCACGCTGCGGCTCGATCCGAATCTGCCCAGCGCCAAAAGCCTCGCCGACCGCGCGCAGCGCCGTGATCGCCTGCTCCCGACCTGGACCCCGCGAGTCAGCCCAGCGCAACGCGTCCAGGCTCGCGTCCCACCCCTCTCGCCCTCCGACCTCGACACGCGAGCCGTCAAGCGCTTGCCACGAGAACCGCAGCCCAAGATACTTCGCCAACCAGACCGGCAGGCGCATCAGCAGGTCGGCCCTTCCCGCCACGCAGGCGCCGTATACGGCCGCCTCGGTGCATGCCAGTACCCGGACGGCTTCGTGAGCCTTCAGCGCGCCAGAGGCACCGCCGGGTCGCAGCGCGAGGCCCTCTAGCTCGGACACGTACGGCGCAGACAGGTGGTCGGCGCGTGCCCAGTCGAGCAGCTCGTGTGGCAGGGTCAGTTCGTAGGTGTGTTCTTGCATGGTTCTTGTGTGTTGTTGGTGGTTTCGCGTGTTCAGGGTTTCTCAGGTCGGTACAGGTTCTCAAGGGCCCAGAGTGCGACGTCAGTGTCCCCGTACACGTCTACCGGTCGCTGGAGGTTGGGCAGCCAAGAGGGGCGTACACGGGTTGGAGGGGGCAGTAGCTCGGTAGCAAGCTCGACACCCCGTCTCACAGACCACTGCGCCCTCAACCACCCAAGGCGAACAGTAGAACGTGTAGGTGGTCGTAGGAGGTTAGTTACCTGTGTACCCCACGGTGCTGCGGTTCCTCTACTTGTATTATTAAGAAGAACCGCAGCACCGTCGTAATCATTGAACTTTTCATATATGGTCACGAGGAATAGTGAGCACCAGCATTTTGTAACCTGGAACACCCAAACGATGTAATCTCGAACGCACTCTGGAGTGAGAACTTCGAGGCGTCCCTCGGTCAGCTTGGCGTCCCCAAGGTGGGACATCGTACCCAGCGCATGGAGCGCGTGGATGAAGTCTCCTGGCAGTGGGACGTGGTTGCCGAAGATGTACATACGCTTGTCGGAGGGTGACGGGATGCCGGGGCGGATGCGCATCAGGGCCTGACTAAGCTCTTGTGTCGCGAGCATGTTCCAGACCCGTTCGAGGCGATGGTCCTCGCTCCAGATCTTCTTGCTCTTCGGGTTCCAGAGCACCTCGGGCTCGTCGGGATGCAGAGCGTTCGCTTCGTGCACCAGTCCCTTCAGGTTCGGCACCGGCTCGCCGAGGCAGATGATGCTGTCGTAGTTCTTGTACTGATCCTTGCCGCGCCCCGACCAGTAGTGCTCGAACGCGACCTCGTTCAGCTTGTACGTGGCCTCGTTGCTCGCGAACCAGTCCTCGATGTCCTTCCTGTGCGCGAGGTGCGTGTAGACGAGAACGCGCCTGCCTGCCTCGGCTTGCAGGACAGTGCTGACTTCTGTGTCGAGGACCGCGTGCAGCAGCTCCTTGATCTTCATCACCCGGCGCGTGGTCTTCGCGGAGGTAGACCGGAACACGCGCACGTTCGCGGGTAGCTCCACGCGCACCTCGATAGTGGCCATGGGCCTGCCACCGAACATCGACTTGACGAAGTCCTTGTCGGCGTAGGCGTCACCGATCACGACGTTGTCGCGCCCAGACCTGAACGGCACCAGCTTGTCGAGCACGTACTGCCAAGAGCCGTCGCGTGTCGCGTCCAGCCTGACAGCGTAGGTACTCGGCGTACCCGAGTAGTCGAACATGATCTCCCTGTGCAGGGCTTCCGCGACCTTGGGCAACGCCGCGTTCACGATGTACTTGAGTAGGCCCTTGTCGGCGTAGAACATCTCGCCCTTGCTCACGCGCGGCGTCCATTCGCTTGCGCGTGCCAAGCACACCTCCAGGTCGAGCTTCAGGTCGTTGGCGGCCGTGAAGAGCACGTGGTGAAGCTCGCGCCCGTTGAAGCTGGAGCCGTCATATTCGTGGACCTGACTCTTCTGGCCGTTCTTCAGGCAGAAGCCCGCCATCGCTATCACCGCGCGATCGTCAGATGCGAGGCTTCGTGCTCGGGCAAGGATGCGCAGGAAGTTCGCCGGTGCCTCTTCCTTGGGCGTGCGCGTCAGGTCGTCGTCTGAGAGCACCGCACGCTCACGCATCGCGCGGCTTGGATCCTCGTCGAAGAAGACCTGCCGCGTGCGCCAGATGTCTCCCTGCTTGCTCGCCTGCGCGTACTTCAGTCCTGCGACCGCGTTCTCGTAAGTCGTCACGACGAGCGGCAGTCGCATCTTCTGCTGCTTGGCTGTGCGGATCGCACGCTTGGCGCGCAAGAGGGCGGAGTAGTGACCGCACGTCCAAAGCTCGACCATGCGACCGGGCAGGTTGTCAGGGTGCTTCGGGCATGACGGGCACACGAACGCGCCGGGCGCGTAGCCTTCCGCGCGCGCTGTACGAACCTTATCCATGTAGCTGCACGTCAGCTCGTTGCGGCCGTGAAGCACCTCTGCGTTGATGCCGCGACTGGCAGCACGGTCGGCTGTTTCGAGCGCCATGTTGATCGTCGGGGATGCCCACACAACGGGCTGCGCCCGGTCCAGCATCTCGGATGCCGCTGCCAGCATGGACTCGGTCTTGCCGACGCCTGCGCTGCCTGTCAGAAGCACGCCCATGTCGCGTGAGGCGATCAGCTGATCAACGAGGCCGAGCAGGTCGGACTTGAGCTTGTTCGCCGCGTCGATGAACGGCAGATGCGCGGCGACTGGCGGTGGCATCGCGGAAGCAGCAGCTCTCGCGCGCGTTGCAAGGCTGGTGGAGGGGTTCGCGGGGTCGTCTGCTTCATCGTCTGCTGCGTCTAGGATTGAGTCGAGATCTTCGAGGGGTTCTGACATCAGATAGGCTCGTACCTGGTCCAGTGGTGAAAATGCGCAGGCGAAGAAGCGCCGCCGCAGCGAGGCGTGCCGAGATGGGGGCAGCGGTAGCCGCGTCCAGCGATCGTGTCGCAGCGCACAGGCCCGAGGGACGCCGTGCTGCTCCACTTCCAGTCGGTCTGTGATGCGCTGTAACGCGTGCTGTCGAGGGCGCTCAGTGCATGGAAGAGGTCTCTTCCGGCGTCTCCGAACGTGTGCAGGTTCGCCGCGAGGGCGACCCAAAGCTCGTAGTTCACAAGCGACGGGTTCTCAGCGCACCAGCGAAGAAAGCCGCAGAAGCTCGCTGTGAAGTGGAGAAAGTGCGCGTCAGCAATGACGTTGAGGTGCGTCGTCTCCGCGCGCTTCGGGGGCACCGTCAGCCCCAGCGTGGAAGAGGTTTCAAGGAGCGCGGACTCCAGGTCAGCGCGCGTCCACGCGCGCGCGATAACTGATTCCAGGTAGTCCCAGTGATTTTCCACGGGGACGACTGTCAGGACACCCGAGGTCGCCGCGTCAGCAGCGTAGAGCAGCAGCGAAGCGTTGCCGGTGGCCTTCACACGCGCTGCGTTGAGGGGGGAACCGAGCAAGCTACCGATCTTCCCGGCCGCAAGGTCGTCCTGCGACGGGATGCAGCGGTCGTAGCTGGTCGGCACTTCTTCGTCGTCGTCGGCCCGCGTCACACCCGCTTCGGTAAGCAGCGTGAGCATCCAGCGGCGCGCGAGCCACGTGGGCACGGGCTCCGAGAACAAAACGCGGATGTGCGCACCTAGTCCGCTTCGACTGAAGTTCAAAACGACAGGCGCGTCCGCGAAAAACTCCATCGCGCGCGCCACGTCGCTCTGCCAAGAGGTGCCGGGACGCTTGCCGTCGAAGTCAGCACCGATCCAACGGCACATCGGCCAGCCGCCCGGGTCGCGCTGCTCCAGAACCGGATACGCGCCGATCTCGACGCGCCCTGAGAGGTGATCGACGACGTCCTTGTCGCGCAGGGACGTATGCACAGGCTGCCAACCCGACGCAGTGCGGATTGCATAGACGCCCTCGGCGCCAGCAAAAGCCCTGCGGAACAGGGTGACTCTGCGGTCTATGTCGGACGAAGGCTTGTTGACTACTGAAGAAACACGACGTATGTCTGTCATGCCCAGTTCGCTGTCGTGGTGGCAGATGCTTTGGGGAGAGGGGGCTCGGTCGCGGTCAGGCGGCCGAGCCCCCAGTGTTTAGTGGGACGCAGACTTCTTCTGCATCCGGTGCTTGTAGATCAGCTTCGCCGCTTCCCCCTTCGATGCACCCGGGTCGTGATCGATCTGGTTGATGCGCAAGTACCACTTCTGCTTCGGCGTTGCCGGGTCCGCGTGCAGCTTGACCGAGCGCTGGTGCTTCTCCACCGACGCCACGCTGATCAGGTCGCTCGCCTCACCGGCAAGCGGAGGCATGTTGTCCACCTTCACGCCCAGCTTCGTCAAGAGCTTCGTCTGCGCGTCGGTGCGCGGCTGCTGCCTCCAACGCGCCGTGCGTGCCATCAGAATGGGCTCGTCGATGGGGTCGTCGTCGATGCCGTCGCCGAGCAGCGGCTCCAGGTTGTCGATGACCCTCGACAGGTGGTCGTCGAAGCTGATCTGCTTGTCAGCGTACTGCTTCGACGTGGGCCGGTTCTCGCGCGCTGCGCGCATCGCTGCGCGCACGATCCGCTGGGCCTCTGACTCGACCAGGCCGTACGCGAGGTTGCAGTCGATCGGCCTGTCGGTGATGGCGATGGGTGCAGCGGGCTTCCCGTCAGGGGTCTTCCGCGTGTCGTAGAAGCGGATGGTCGCGAGTCCGGGGTTCTGCTTCTCACCTGCGACTAGGTAGTACCCGACCTTCGGGATCATCAGCACGTAGCCGTAGTCGGTGTGCCGCCACGTGTAGCGGGACTCGCGCGTCTGACCGCGCACGTCCGTGATCTTGATCTCGTTGCCGTAGGCGTCGGCGCTGTTCGCGACAACATCGCGGTCGCCCCGTGGCTGCGGGATCGTGTCTTCGTTCTTCTTCGGAGCCTCGAACTTCTCGAAGCCCGCGAGCGTGCTCATCTGCACGATGGCGTGCTTGCGCGTGTTGCCTGCGCAGTCGATCACGACACAGTCGTTCTTCAGCGGGAAGAGGCGCAGGCCACGGCCCACCATCTGGATGAACAGAGCCTGACTCAGCGTCGGGCGCGCGAGCAAGACACCTCCCGCCGACGGCTCGTCAAAACCTTCAGTGAGAACGCCGCATGACCAGATCACGCGCATCGCGCCAGACCGGAAGTCGGCGTAGAGCTTCTGTCGCTGCTCGTGCGAGGTGTCTCCGGTTACGTAGTCCGACTTGATGCCAGCCGCAGTGAACGTCTCCGCGAGCAGGCGCGCGTGCTCCACGGTGACGCTGAAGCCGATCATCGTGCGCCCTTGCCCATACTGCTGGTAGGAGCCAAGCACCGCATCGAGCACGGGCTTCTGCACCATCAGCTTGGCGAGGTCGCCGTCTTTCAGGTCCTTGTTCTCGCCGCTGCCGCCTGACCCAACGACATCGAGGTCGATGTCAAGATTCACGCGGAAGGCGCGCGGGTACACGAGCCACTTCTCTTCAATCAGTTCGAGCACGCTCTTCGTGTAAGAGATCTTCTCGAACAGCGTGTCGAGTGTCAGGCCGTCGCTGCGACCGGGGGTCGCTGTCAGGCCGAGGACGCGCATGTCTGGGTTCTGGTTGCGCATCGCCTGGATGACGCGCATCCACGACGGGGACGCCGCATGGTGTGCTTCGTCCACGACGAGCAGCGAGTAGGGGCCCGCCTGAAGAAGACGCTGTAGACGCGTCTCGTTCGTGACCGTCTGCACGCTGGCGACGGTGACCTGACGCTGAAGCTCGTCGGTCGCGGCCTGCACAATGCCGACCGTCATCTGCGGGGCAACGAGGTGGATCTTGTCCTTGCTCTGCGTGAGAAGCTCAGATCGATGCGCGAGGAACACTGCGCGCTGAGAGGTCTGCTGGACGACGCGCCGCACGATGTCGGCGCTGACGACCGTCTTACCGGCGCCGGTTGGCAGCACGAGCAAGAGCGACCTGTGCCCATGCGCCCAGTCGCCCATCACTCGGTCGATCGCCTCGCGCTGGTAGTCGCGGTCGGGGCGGAGCAGTCCGGTGGCGCTGCCCGAATGGCCGGGGGGGCCGCCCGCAGGCGAGCCCCCTCCGATCGTGAAGATGGTCACGCCAGTCCTGCCGGATAGAGAACGCGCCTTGCGAGTTCCAAGCCGAGTGCCTCGACCTGCTTGGCCGCCGCATCAGCAAGCTCGCCTTGGCGGTCCGCGTCGTCGGCTGCCTGGGACAGCCACTCAAGTGTGTCGACCGTGTCGGGGCCGACGCTGTTCGCGACGGTCAGCATTGCTCGGTACACTTCCTCTTCGTGTGTCGCGACGCTCAACGCTTGGACCATGTCTTGGGCGACCGAAGAGATGTCTTGCGCGACCTGGCGAAGCTCAACGGCGTCAGGGTCGTGAGGGTGCTTTTCGAGAATCGCGTGCGTGATCTCAAGTAGGTTGTTTGACATTGGGCCCCTCTGGTCGGTTGAGAAGAAAGTGGGCGATGTGAGCCGCCTCGCGCGCTTCGCGTGACAGGTCGGTGAAGCGTCGGCGCGAGTTGGCCGCGTGTTTTTCGATCAGCTTCTTGTGGCCTTCGTCTCTGAACTCCGTCGACAGATGCGCCGAGAGTCGCTCCCATCGGCTGTACATGGCGCTCGCGGCATTCATTGCCGCGTTCGCGGACTCGACGAAAGCGCGAATGAAAAGGGCGTTCTGCGGATCGATCTTCCAGAGGTAGACATCCAAGCCTTCGATGTCTTCCCAGAGGTTGCTGATCTCATCCTTCTTGCCTGCGAGCGCATCAGGATTGCTGTGGATGCCTGCTAGCCTGAATCCGTCAGTGAGCGACCGGATGCGCAGTAGGTCCTCCTTGAGGGTGCGGAGGTCCTCGTCCTTGATGCTAGGCACTTGGTTGGTCACAGGATGTCCTCGTCGTTGCCAGCCGCCGACACGCGATCGACCGACTTCACGTTGGTGAACGTGGGGATCTTGCCGTCAGCGCCGGGGTTGCCGAAGCGATGATCGACGGTGATCTTCACGTCTACGCCGATCATGGGATGCGCGTTGAAACTGTTGTTTTGGATCGGGATGCCGCAGGCGGAGAGCAGCCCGCGCAGGCGATACGTGTGCACGTCGTTGCCGTCGCCCCGCATCTCGGGGTTCAGCATGTAGTCCTGGAACACGCGCTTGCCGCTGAAGCTGCGAACCCCGTCAGCGTCCGATAGGATCATGTATTCCACGACCATCTTGGGCTGCGGAGTCTGCTGCTTCGTCAGACCGGACTTGATGTCGACGATCTTGGCAACGTAGTCCCCCTTCGGGAGCACTTCGCGCGTCGGAGGGGCGCCCGCCTCGGGGCTGTTGAGGTCACGGCCGTGGAAACGAAAGTTCAAATCACTCATGACGATCTCCTAGTTCTTGGTGGTGGTAAGGGGTGGCGTAACGGCTAATCAGAAAGGCAGGCCGGTGGTGATGTACTTCAGGCGGCTTGCGAGGCGGTCGATCTGGTCTACGTGCAGGTCGGTTGTGCTGTTGACGCCTGCGTGCTGACGCAGGAACCGCTTGGCGATGGCCTTGTCGCCCTCGAACGCATCAATCATCTTGCGAGAGAACTCCGCGCACTGTGCGCTGGTCAGCTTCGGCGCGGCGTGGTCTTTGTTGACGATCATGTCCATGCCGAATCCGTCCTCTGCGAACTGAAGACCCTTGCGCTCCGACCACTCAATGTGCACGGGCACTTCGTTGGGGTCGGCGGCGAGCGGCTCGCGCTTGGGCTGCTCGATGGTAATGCGCTCAACGGCGCGGTCGGCGGCCTGTGCGGATGCCTTGTGGCCAGCTGCCTGCACGGCCTGCGCTGCTGCTGCGGGCGGAAGGGCTGCCCCCATCGCAGGCGCAGGAGGCGACGGGTCAACCACCACGTCCACGCCCTCGGAGATACCGGCGAGGATCTCTTCGGCGCCCACCTCGCCGTAGCCGATGAGCCGCAGGACCGCACGCGAGAACGCGCGACTGTCGGCTGTGGCGATTAGTGCGTGGCGCGACATGGTCGAGCGCTCTTTCGTGTCGCACCAGCCGACGCCGTAGGCGACGCGGCCAGTACGGAGATGCGTTGCCTTGTAGCGCACCCACGCGAAGTCCTCGTTCTTGTCACCGGGCAGGCCACGATGCTCAACGACCTCGCCCTGAATACCGAGAGACTCTGCGAGCTTCTCGACACCCGAGCGCCGCGGCCGAGCTTTGTAGGTCGCCTTGTAAGTCTGCGCAAACATCTGTGCGCTCGCGAGGCTCGTCGTCATGTACTCGCGCGGCTTGCCAGACTCGACGTAAGGCACCGAGTACAAGAAATCGTGCTCGGGGTCGAGCAGGGCCGTGTAGTAGTTGGCGCGCAGCTGGTAGAGCGAGCGCACCTGCTCGGCAGACACAGGCGGTACGATCAGTCCAGCGCTCGCGAAGGGGCTTTCTGGCGCGTATGCGCCCATGCCTTCAGGTTCGTCGCGCCGGGCGAGTGGTGCGGCTTGTGGTGTAGAGAAATGAGTACCGTCGGCGCTCTTCGGGCGCGTTGCTTCCTCAGTCATGTTGCTCTCCGTGGTGGCAGTTTGCGCGAGGTCAGGCGCGCTTCGCTTTGGGGTTGCTTGGAGTGAACGCACCGCTGATCGTGTACTGTTTCATGAACTCGTCCGCGTCGCGTTTCGAAACGAGACAGACGTTGCCTATCTTCGTGGACTTGAGTTTTCCGTGACGCATCGCGAGAGAGACCGTCGTCCGGTGCACGCCGCATTTATCTGCTAGCTCATTCGCGGTGACGTAACCCCTTTCCTTGGCATCGTGTACGGCTTTGCTGAGCATTGGTTCCCCTGTCCCTAAGTGTCTACCATCTTTCCCCTGGCTGGCGCGGGTCGCGACCGCTCGCGTTCGAAGCGCGTGATTTCGCGCGCGTAGATAAGTCTTGCGTTGCCCGCGCAGGGGGCGGACAGGTCTCCGCAATTGATGAGTGCGACCACGGCTTCGCGCGGGAGACCCCAGCGTCGCGCAAGTTCGCTTGCTGTGAAGAAGATCCGGGTGTGCGCGTGTCCGTGCATCGGGCCAGTCGCGGGCTTACTTGACCACGGACAAGTGGCCACCGCGCGCTTGAAGCTGCGTGAGCCCCACCGTCGGGAGCCGTTCGAGCAGCGCCCAGTCAGCGGCGTGCGCAGCGTCGTCGCTGCACGGCGAGACGTCGGCGACGGGCAACACGGTCTTGCGGCCGAGCGCCCTGACTTGCTTGTCGACGCTTTCGGCAAGGTCTTGCCACTCGCCGCCAGGCCACAGTTTGTGCGCGAACACGCGCAGCAGCACTTGCGCTGATTCCGTGAGCAGCTTGCGCGAGGCTTCGCTGGTGAGATTGTGCTCGGTCAAGCACGCGTGAATCGCCGCTCGCATCCGGTTGTAGAGCGAGATGCAGTTGTCCAGCTGCGGCGCGTGGCTCAGCGTGACGAGATACTTGTCTTCCAGGTACAGGCTTGCGCGGGCGTAAGCGATGCCGCGTCGCAACCCAGCGTCGAGCGCATCCGTGCTTGGCCAGATGTACACGTCCACGGGAAGCTCACTGCCAGCCTCACGCATGATGTGTTCGAGGCAACCGTTGCCCTTCTTGCTGGCTGCCGTTTCTAGGTCTCGCAGTATGTTGTGAGCAGAAGAAATGCTGCGCTTCATGATTTCTCTTTGATGGTAGATGTTGATGGATGAGCTACTTGATGAGGATGTACGATTCGCCGCACGTCAGTTCAGCGCCCGAGATCTGTTCTCCGCGCTTGAGCGCGGAGATCAGTTCGCGCTTCTTGAGGGTGGTCTCGACCTTCCAGAACTGAGCGGGGATCTCTTGCTCAGACTGCACGGCAACGGTCTCGCGGCCTTTGACCACCGAGACGGTGTGGTGCGCGGCCTGCACCTTCGTGACACCCGCAGCATTCAGGTTTCCTAGAAGGTACTCCTTGAGCCGCGATGCTTTGTTTGCACGCGAGGTCGCCTTCTCGCTCAAGCGTTCGGCCTCGGATTTGAGGCTTTCGGCCTGTTCGTTGAGCGCGCGGATCACGTAGCAGACGTTGTCAACTTTCCCGGAAAGCTCATCACGAATGTTGATCAGCGCTTCCCGAAGTTCCTCGTCGGCTTCGAGGCCCTCGTCGAGAGCCATTTGCAAGATGTTTCGGTAGTTCTCTGCGATCATGTACAACGCTGCGCTCATGCTGCCCCCTTTACAATCTTAGTGATGATAGTGAGCATTGAGAGTGTGTCAAGCATCGGCCGTTCATTAGGTCGCGAATGCGTAGGACTTTGCATACGCCTCGTGGATGATGTCTTGCAGCCCCTGGAAGTTGACGGAGTGGCCAAGGATCTGCCACGTTCCGTCGCTTCGCCGCAGGTACAGGCCGTCGCCAGTGGTGATCCCTCGCTTGCGAGCCTGGCTGACAGTGGCAACCTGAAACTCCAGGGGCCTGTCGTGCTCGTCGGCGGGGCGCCCAGGTTCCACCGTGCTTTCGACGTTGTTGATCGAAAAGTCTCCGTCGAGCAAGTCTTTGAACCCGTTGTCGACGTGCTCGGAGTATTCGTCGGGAACTACCAGCAAGATTGTCTCATTCATGATTGCTCTCCTGGATGATCTGAAATGCAGTGGAGGGCGTCTCCGCGCACCAGAGGCTGTACGCGTCGTCGACTCCGGCGGCGAGCATCGCGCCAAGCTGCTCCACATCGAAGTCATCTACCAGTACATAGCGGTTAATCTCGTGCGCGAAGTACGTAATGCCGTTGTCGGCCTGAGTGCCTTGGAGTTTTTCGAGGCCGAGCAGATAGTGCTTTGTCATAGGATTCTCACTTCACGTTATAGTTGTGGCCGACCACTTTGGTGGGCAGTTCGTTGCCGCGGATATGTGGCTCGATCCAGCGTCGCGTGCGCAGCGCGCGTCCAGGGCCATGCGCTTGGTTGCGCCAGTGACCGCGAACGAGCGTGCGGTAGGTCAGCGTGTGCGTGCCAGAGCCTTCGTTCGCGACGAGTTCTTTCATCTCCGGAGAAATCGTGACGTCCGAGCCGACGGCGAAGACCATGTCGCGCTGTAGGGCGCGGATCTTCTCTTGGATGTGCCTGCGCAGCAGCTTGAACTTCTTGCCGTTGTGCAGCCGCTTGATCTCGGTCTCGTGCGCGTGCTCGACAGATGCCTTCTCGGAGCCCAGGTAGATGCACAGGTTCAACACGAACCTGATCATCACCTGGCGAAGCTCCCAGCCGTCGATGATGCGGTTGCCGATCTTCCCGCGGTTCAGGTGCGCTTCGTGGTCGCGCTCGGGCCCAGAGATGCGCTCCAGCGACTCGTGGATGTCGAGGTCCTTGTTCTCGACGTTGTACGACTTGAAGATCCACGTGTCGTCGAACGGCGAGACGCTTGTCGCGTTTGGTTCGCCGTAGGCTTCCACGACGAGCCGCTCGCCGATGAGCGCGTCGTTGACGGTGTGGTCACCAGCAGCCTTCGCGCGCGCGATTGTCTTCTCGGTGATGTTACCGAGCACGGCGCCAAGCATCCGCACCTCGTGCCACCCGGTCTGCTGGTCTTCCAGCCAGAACATCCCAGCGGGAATCTCGATGTAGAACGCAGGCAATGGGAGCTTGAGGTCGCCGACGACGGCGCCTTTCAGGTCTGTTGCGAGAAGCTTGTACGACAGCCCCTCCGACACGCGGAACCAACTGCTCGTGTCGCTGACTGCGCGTAGCTTCTGCGCGAGCCACACGACGAACGCGTCCTGCACGTGCACCGTGTTGCCCGTGTAGCCGTCCTTGAGTTGCTCGTGAATGACCGGGTCGTGAATCAGCTCGCTGAACCAATCGACCGTTGGCACCTTGAGCAGCGAAACGGTTTGCTCTCGGAACTTGGCGGCATCTCGGAAGACGGGGCGCCCGGCTTTCCAGTCTGATGTGATCTTAGCAATCGTGTCTTGTGCTTCTTCAAAAGTCAGGTCGGTGTCTGGACCCGACATCTGCTGCATCATTGCGGGCAGCAAACCGACGAGATCGTGGTTTTTGGTATTAGCTGAAACCATCAGTTGTGCTCCTGATACCAGAACGCAAGGTTGGATAGATCGACCATCACGCACGGATTGCTGTCGCCGATCAAGAACGACTTCTCTCCGGCCTCAAGAAGAGCGCCCCACAAGAACCCGTCTTTCTCGTTGTAGGCGACGGCGCCCTCGCCGCTGTCGCGGGAGATGATCGCTTGCGCTGGCAGCCCGTCCTTGTCGAGGTACATGCGAAGTTCGTCCCCGGCTTTGACGGCGGCACCGGCTTTCTTCGAGAAGGCGACGGCTGCGTTCTCGTCGAGCGTCAGGGTGTGAACGTGATCAAACAGCGGGTGGACATTCTTTGTTTTCACGATGACGGGCTCCTTGGTTTGTAGATTGGCAGAGTGAGGTTTTGGCGGTGTGTGCGATGTATCTTAGCAAGTGCGACCGCGCTCTTCTTCGGCGTAGTACTACGCGCCCATTCAAACAGCGCAACAATCGACACGATTCTTTCGTAGATGGTCATTAGCGTGTGTCGCTCCCCTCGCGACTAGCCGCAAGAGATGACGTAGCGTCGACGCCTGTCAAGTCTTGGCGATTCCTTCGTGGCTGATTGTGCAACGCAGCCAAGAACCGACCGTTTTCGGGAGCTTCCCATTGACCAGGTCATGGTCCTGCTCCATGTCCGCGCGCTTGGACAAGCACTTCCAGTAGTAGCTGTCGCTGCGGTCGCTGCGGTCGTGGACCCACTGAAAGAGGTGTTCGCCGTCCGTGCAGTAGTGCCGCATGACGATCTGCCCGTTGTCTTCTGGTATGATCTGCCACTTGCACCAAGGTGGCAGCGTGAAGTGCTTTGGTTCGTTTCTTTTCATGGCGAGTTCCGCTTGTTGGTTATGTGTCACTTGGCTGCTTGGAAGGTGGCCGAGACCAGTCACGGCAGATTGTGTTGATGGCTTCTGAGGCAACGTGGCAGGACGCGCGTTCTGGTTCGGAGCTGTCTGTGATGGCGAGCAGCATGGACTTGGTGAACGACCGCTCGATGGCCCGAGCGATTGTTGAGACAACCCAAGCCGCACCGTGCGACCTGTGCATCGCTTGGATGGCAAGCGGCGACGGAGACACGCGGCTGAACGGGCCGTTCGGGTCACTCGCGATTCCGACGGCCTTGCAGATCACGTCGCCAACGGCCGTTGCCCAGACACTTCGCTCTTCGTCCTCGTAGTAGAAGTCTGGGAACACCGTTTGAAGCGTACGCATGAGCGCGCGCCGGTCAGGCGAGCTGTAGACGCTGCTCATCAGCACCCTTCCATACTCGTCATATCCCGGTACTGTCATTGTCTTTCTCTCTCGTGGTCAGTAGCTGCGTCATGATATTCAGCTCCTCTCTCGCTGCGGCAAGTATGATCGCTGCGGCCTGGTTGGTTTCGTTGGCGTCGCACAGTGCGATCAGCGCCGCGTCCGTGAAGCAAGATGCTATCGCGGCGGCTGCGTCGCGAACGTGTGCCTCCGCGTCGAGCAGCTTGCGGTACGCAGCGAGGGCTGCGAGGCCGGGTGCTGTGCACCAGATGCCTGGCCCATGCCGCTGGTAGAGCCTTGGGTAGAGCTTGAACAGCGGCCCCGCGTCGCTGTTGAGCGCGGGAGCGTAGTGGCTGTCGTGCACGCATCGCCAGCCGAGTTCGTTCAAGTCGATCGCGCGCTGGCCGGTGGTCTTGCTGCTCACTGAGCCGCCTGTGCACGCGTCTGCTTCTTGCTGCCCTTGGCTGACTTGCGGCGCGCTGCGGCGATCTCGTCTTGCAAGCGCTTGTAGACGTACATCAAGTGCTTGTCGTCTTTGACGCGTGTTTCACGGCTTTGTCCAAGAGTGTCGGCAGACGCGGAGATCTGCGCCGCAGACATCGCGTTCTGGAGGTGATAGATGAGGCAGTAGAGCTTGTCGTTGTCGGTCTCGTACGGCATTGTGCCGTCGCTGACGCGGATAGTGTGCATCGCGTGCTCAAGAACTCGGTAGACGGTCCACCCAAGGTTCTCGGCAAACGCCCACCGATCGATCACTGTGAAGAACTCAGGGTAGATGGCGTAAATCACATCGAACTTCAACGTCGGGCTCGGGGCGTCGATGAACACCGGGAAAGCTGAACTCCCGGTGCGCTCGTATACAGTCGAGCTGGCGGCGTCGACGGCGTCGCTTGCGCGGTCTGAGTCGATTGCCGTCTGCGGAGGCGAGAACCCGTCGGGCCATTGGGTCGTTTCGCTGTACCGCGCGCGGTTGAGTGAGACGCCATCAAGAGTCGCGCCGCGAAAGTCTGCGCGCAACAGATTTGCGTCATCGAGATTTGCGCCAGTGAAGTTTGCGCCCGTGAACATGGCGCATTGGAGGTCGGCGCCCGTGAGCACTGCCGCGCGAAAGTTGACATTGCGAGCGAATGATTCTTTAATGTGCGCGCCAGTCATGTCGCAGCCAGAGAAATCCGCGAAGTCGAGCAAGGTGCGGTTGAGGTTGATATCCGTGAGATTCGATCCAGCGAACTGCGCACGGGTCAGGTTAGTGGCTTGAAACCTCACATTGCGAAGGTCGCAGTCAATGAACTCAGCGTCGACAAGACGCGCCCTGCCCGTGCCCCCCGCGCAAGCGCTGTCCAAACAGCAGCGCCTGAAGACGGCTCCACTGAAGTCGCAGTTGTCGAGGTTTGCCGAGTTGAGGCGCGTGTCCTCAAACAGAGCCCCTGCCGCAGAGGCACCGTAGAGTTCTAGGCGGCAAAGGTCGGAGTCTTTGATGCGAGCGTTGCGCATGAGCGCATTATGGGCGCAACCGTTCACCGTCGACGAGGTGATTTCGATCCCGTCCATGTCGGACCTGTCTAAGCTGACATTGGTCAGCTCCGACCCAATGATCTTTGCGTTCTTCAGGTTCGAGTGGCTCATGTTCAGGGCGTCAAACGTGCACTTTTCGATGATCGCGCCTTCGAGGTTGCTAAATTCCCGATCGCTGTCGCGGAGTTCTCCTTCGAGTTTCAGTTCGTAGAGGTGTCCGCCATGGCGGTCGAAGCCATTTGCCCACTTGTTTGCGTCTCGGTCTTTCTTGCTTTCCCGCATGCGTGCCTCTTGATGGTGTGTTGTTATTGATTTTGGATGGCCTGTGACTGGTCGCCCGCGTTGCTGTTTGCCGCGTCAGACGCGGGCCCGCGCGGGGTCGTGTTTGTCAGCCGTCGATCGCAACCAGCACGGACTCTCCGCGCCAAGAGTCTTTAAGCGTGTTGATGAAGTACAAGGCGTCTTGCTTGGCGGCTCGGTACGCGCTGGCTTCTTGGTCTTCGTTCTCGTGCAGATCTGCGTACGCATCTTCGAGCAGTGCGGCGATGCGCTGGCCTCGCACCAGCGTGTACTCGGCGTCACCAAACGAGATGTCGGATTCTGCGAGGCGTTCGCTGGCATGTTCCGCGAGCTTTTTGTCGAGAAGACTCAGCAGGTCGCTGAAGAAATACACCGGTAGCTGGGAAACGCGTGGGAGAGGCTTGTCTTGCTTTGTTGTCATGAATAGTTCTCCTGTAATGTAACTGTCGATGAGAGTGATCAGATGACTTCAAGCTCGTCGTCGTAGAAGCCGTCGCTGTCGATGCTGCCGACAGCGTGATCAAAGCGCACTGAGATCAGCGGCCAGTCCCCGTTGCCGCCGACATCGTGACCGACGACAACGCCGGTGAGCCCCAAGTAGCGCGGCTCGTCGCTGTCCTTGATGCGAACGCGGCAGCCCTCGGACAAGGCGTCCTGCATATCTCGCAGCCAGATCGCTTTGAGGTATGGGTTTTCTTGAAGCGGCGCGGAATGATGCTTGTCGCTCACTTGTTGACCTCCTTCTTTGCGGCGTAACGGTTTGCGCGGCGACGCGATGCGACGGCGTCCGCGAGCATCTGCGCAAGCTCGTTGACGAAGTTGGTTTTGGTGTCCTGCGTTGCGCGAACCTGTGCAGCTGTCCACGCGATCGCGGCAGCCATGGCCGCGAACTCAAGCCTCTCGCGGAAGTTCTCGATCTTGTTGCCAGCGTCGTCCTTGCGAACGCTGCTGGCGAAGCTGGTGAGCGCCATCTCTGCGGCGAGGGCCGCGCGCGTTGGCACGGCAAACGGGCCGCACGTCTCGAACAGGTCCGGCAGCGCTGCGAGCAGATAGGTCATCGTGTTGTAGACATCGGCGCTCGGCATGAACACCAGCCCCTTGGTCGTCGGGTCAGGTGACATGAGGCTAGCCTGGTTGAGTTCGCGGGCTTTCACGAGGTCCGCGAAGTCGCACGCGATCTCTGGGATGGAGAAGCCGTCGGGCCAGCGCGTCTTATCGTCGTAGATCACCGGCGCAAGCCCTAGATCAAGGCTCTTGTCGAGTCCGCTTATGCCGTACTTTGCGGCTCCGCTTATGCCGTACTTTGCGGCAGGCGCATTGGCGCCCAGGGTCGTGTTATTGCGCAGGAACTTGGCTCCCGTGAGGTCGGCGCCCGTGAAGTCAGCGCCGCGTAGGTCAACGAAGGAGAACGTGACGTCCCTCAGGTTCGCTCCGTCCCAGGCACCAGGACCGAGTCGCGCGTGCTCGAACGAACAGCCTTCAAAGTTGGCGTGCGATCGAAGGCCAGTAAGATCAACGCAGAGATCTCTGTTGATCGACCCAAACTGGACAACAGGCACCTTGACCGCGGGGCCGAGCAGCACCAACAGGCGCTCGTTCGCCCCTCCGTTGAGCAGCTGAACGTACTTGTACCCTTTGGACACGCCGCCGATGTTATCTCTGACGGTGGAGGCGATAGAGCTGTTGGTAAATGGGCCGTCGATCATGAGCGTCTCGGTCAGATCGGTCTTGATCGTTGCGTCGGACAGGTCGCAGTCCTGAAGACTGTTGTTCCTGAAGGAGCCGCCGCTGATCTGCGTGTTGTGGAAAGACGCCCTGCGCATGATGCAGCCTTTGACCGCCCCGTCCTTGAAGCAGCTGCCCTCGAAACTACTGTCGTGGACGCTGCATCGGTCGATCGCGAAGCTGTTTTCAAACGTGCAGTTCAGCATCTTCGTGCAGTCAAAGAATGACAGCCGAATGCCGCTTTCGCTGAAGCGACAGGTCTCAAAGACCGCTCGCTCAAAGGCCACGTGACTGAACGACAGTTTGGTAAATACCGTGGACTGAACGATGGCGTGGAGAAACTCGATGCGGTTCAGTTGTCCTCTCCGGAACTCGGTCCCGGACACGCGTGCGCGCGTGAAGTCGACGTGCTCGCCCTTGGGGTTCTCAAGCAGGCACTTTTCCAGGTACGCTTCCTGGAACAAGGTGTGCTCAAGTTGGCAGTCTTGCAGCTCTGTGGATAGAAGTGTCGCGCGGGCGAGATTGGCGCCCACCAGAGAGCAGCGAATGAGTCTGCAATTCTCCATCCTCAGCCCGATCATGGTCGCGGCGTCAAGCGAGCAGTTTACAAACACGCAGCTTCCGAAGCTCACGTGATCGAAGCGCAGCGAACCAAGGTCGAGTCCGCTGAACAGCGCACCTTTGATCGCGGCAGGGGCCTCGGCGGTCGCAGTCTCTAGCACGTAGAGAAGCTCAAGGCGCGTGTAGGAGTTATAGTTGGTTCCTTGGTATAAAGCTTCTTGTGGCATGCGGCCTCGATGTCGATGGTTTCGTGTAGATGGTGGGCTAGTTGGTTGGTGTGCGCGACGACGCAGGGGCGCCCGCAAGAGCGCCCCTGCGTCGTCGCGCGCGATGCTCAGCGCCGAACGGCGGGCGGCTCAGCGACGATCGTCGTGATGAACGGCGGCACGCGAGAGATCGTGTGATAAGCGACTTTGTCAGAGCCCTCGTTCGGGACGAGGACGGTGACGAGGTTCACGCCGGGCGGGGCAGACGCGGGCCACGGAGTGTCGCCGTCCGTGAGGACGATGATAGTGCGCGGGCGCGGAACGATCGTGAGCGCGGCACTGATGCCGAGCCGCATGTCAGTACCGCCGCCGCCGTGCGGCTGGTACGCGGTGAGACTGGCCACAAGCTTGGGGGAGAACGCGTCGCCGTCACAGTCGACGACGTGCGTACCGTCGAGATCGAACGACATGAGGATCGAGTCGGCGTGCTGGTTGACCGAGCCGATCATGGCGTTGCTCATCGAGCCGGAAGTGTCGCGAACGAACGCGACGCTCGGCGCGTAGTCCTCGTTGCCGGGAACAAGGAAGTTGCCCATGGCGGACTGACGACGTGAGCGACGCGCCCACGAGAAGTCAATCTTGCCAGCGCGCGGATCCTCGGTGCTCGACTGAAGGATAGCGGCGAGCTTGGCCTCCCAAGGAATCGGCGGCACGAACAGGATGCGCTCGGCCATGCGTCGGTAGCCGGAGCTACCGGCGCTGCGACCGGACGCGGACAAGATATCTTTCGCGATGTCGCGTCGGATGCCCTCGGCCTGAATCGGCGTGATGCCGGGGATCTTCTCGTCGGGCTCGGCAAGCTCGTAGTCGCGGGGGATGCCGTCGACGACAGAGCTACCCTTGTCGCGCTGATCGTCGCACTCGATGGGCTCGTTCTTCCACGGCTCGGTCGGCTTGGGCGGACCGTTGCCGACGGGGCCGTCGCCCGGAGGCCCGTCACCGGGAGGCCCGTCACCCGGAGGACCGTCGCCCGGAGGACCGTCGCCCGGAGGCGCGTCGCTGGGCGGACCGTTGCCCGGAGGCGCGTCGCTGGGCGGACCGTTGCCCGGAGGCGGAGGCGGCGGGGGCGGCGGCTGGTCCTGTCGCAGCTTCTTGCGCTCCTCGACGTACCACTCAAAGGTCTTGCCGCGTGGAAGCGCGGCGTTGTCGGGCATCTGCCAGACGCCGGTGATGGACGGCATGCGGACGATCGCCCAGTCGCGCACGCGGAAGTGCGAGTCACGGTCGCGGTAGACACCGTACTGCTCGGCGTCGTCCTGCAAGAACGACTCGATCTCCAAGTCGGCGCAGATGTTTGCTTCCTTGCCCTTGATGTTGATGTCGAGGGCGCGCTCGAAGTGAGCCTCCTGCCAGTGCAGAAGCTCGTGGCAGATGACGTACGCAAGTTCGCCGCACGTCCACGGTGCGATGGTGTCGCCGTTGGGGGCCTGGATCCCGTCTTTGAGACGCGGATCGATGTAGACGCGACCGTGCTGGTCCATGGCGCACGTGCACATGCCGGGCGCCTGAACGAATGTGACCTGCAACAGAAGCCGCGTGAACTCGGGGAAGAGTTCGGTCACGCGATAGACGGCTGCGTCGAGCCAGTCGATGAAGCTGGTGCCCTTGCCGCGCGTCGCGATCGACTCGATCACGCTGGCAAGCTCGCGACCGTCGATCTCCTTTTTCATCGCCATGACGCGCTCGTAGGAGTCGATCGCCTTGGCCTGCGTGGTCTTGCCAGCCTTTTCCAGAATCTTCTTACGGATGTCTTCGATGCCCATGTGTGCCTCGATTGTCTGGTTGGTTGTGGTTGTGGTTGTTGGTTTGGTTCAGGCCACCGCGTCCTGCTTGATGCGGTCAGCCTCCTGCTTGGCGATCATCAGGCGCAGGGTCTGCGTCAGACGATCGGCCTGCTCGCGGAGATCACCGAGCACGCCGCCGAGGACGGCCTCGTGCGACGCAGCGGAGCGCAAGATCTCTGCGACCTCGTCGGTCGCGTTGTTGAGCTTGCGCATGCCGGGCTCCTTCTCCAGCTCCTGCGTGATGACTGCGATGCGCTTGCTGAATAGTTCAGTCACGCCAGCGAGCGCAGCTTCCACCATGGACTTCTCCGTGTTGAGCACGTTGATGTGGTGGAACTTCGCGCCGCTGACGGGCGTGAACGCCTGCGTGAACACGTCCCAGATCGTAATGATCTGAGGCGCCACGTAGTAGAAGCCTCCCGACGGCCGGAGCGGGACCATCGAGAAGAGCTTGCTGCGCGCGACGGTCTGCGTGAGGAAGTACGAGATGTCGTCGCCGACGAGGTGGGTGAGGTAGTACTCGTACTTCGCCTCGATCTCGTCGCGGTACGGGTGATCCGACGGATCGAACTGGAACTTGATCCGCTGCTCGCCGTCCTCCTCGTAGAACTCGGTGTGGCAGACGAGATCGACGGTGGCCGCGCTGTTGCCAGCAACGATCTGTCCGTCGTCGCGCTGCTGTGCGATCAGCCAGCCGGTCTTGTTCTTCTTGCCCTTGCCGCCCGCGCCGAGCGGCTGGACGTAGAAGGCGGGCTGACCCGCGACCGTGTGCGCCCGGCTGACGGCGTCCATCGCGCGCCGCAGCGCGACCATGGGAGCGGGTTTGCTCGGGACGATGTGCATCTCGTCGTCGACGAACCCCGCAGCGCGGAGGGCGTCCTCGACGGGCTGGTACGGCACGGCGCCGTTCGGCACCCAGAAGACGGCTCGGCCGACGCATCCGTCGGGCATGTCGTCGATGTTGATGGCCACGAACTTGCTGCTGATGTTGTTGGTGTCGTTCATGATTGAAGCTCCTGTGATGTGTGAGAGTGAGAGAGGGGATCAGTCGACGCCGAGACGGATGCGGTTGGAGGAGATCACGTTGGCAAGCTCCTCGAAGTACGGCTGCTTGCTGAGCTTGCGCTCCATGAGCAGGTTGAAGAGCTGACCAAGCGGCTTGCGGCAGACGCCCGCGCCAGAGGTGTCGGCAGCCTTGATCATGAGCTGCGTGACGAGGCGAGCGCTGTTCTGGTCGGCGTACTTGACAGCGTGGTCGTAGAGGCGCGTCGCGGCGAGACGCGTCTCGAACATGCCGGTCGGCAAGCCCTTCTCGCCGCTGATCATCTCGGCAGCGGTCGGGACGCGGATGAGCACGCGCATCTCGGTGAGGAGCGACGCGCCGGAGGCGTCACCGATGCAGCCCTTGACGAGCAGCGACATCTGCTCGTGGTCGTAGCCGATGCCAGCGGCGCGAGCCGCAGCCATCACGTCGGTGACCATGTCCCACGAACGCATTGAGCCGTAGGGCATGTAGTCGCCCTTTGCGTTGTTGGTGGCGCGCTGGTCCCAAGACTTCCAGTTGTCGCCCACGTCGGCCCACGCCTCGATGAGCTTGGCGGCATCGCCGCGGTGCGTGTCGCGCCAGTCGGCAGGCACGATGGTCCAGTCGGGCTGCGCGACCGCCGTGAAGCCGTCGACGTTCATGCGGTTCCAGCGCGCGACGTCGTCACGCGTGAGCGGCGGCATGTCGATGACGACCATGCGGTTGATGTTGCCAGCGTCGAGCGGGCGACCGTTGGGCGCATCGATCGCGGCGTTGCACGCCGCCATGAAGCGCGTGTTGCTCGGGAGCTGGTGCGGGCCGACGATGCGCTCGTGAATCATCTTGAGCGCGGTCGCCTTGACGGCACCGGGGAAGGTCGTCAGCTCATCGAGGAAGATGACGACGTTGCCGTCGTTCTCGATCGCGTACTTGAACATCGCCTCGGGCGCGTAGCGTACCTCGCCGTCGGTGATGTAGGGCAAGCCCTTGAGATCGAGCGGATCGGTCATCGAGCCGACGAGGCAGAAGATCTTGCGGCCCGACTGCGCGGCGATGTCGTTGAAGAGCGCCGTCTTCGCGCGGCCGAAGTAGCCGCGGACGAGCGGGCACCAGCCGGTCTGCATGGCGATGCCAGCGGCGTCGAACGGCATGTACATACGGCTCGCGCCGTCGGTGAGGGTCATCTTCTTGCTGTTTTTGGTGTTCATGGTGTTCATGGTGTTCATGGTGTTGGTGTTCATGGTGGTCGCGGTGGTGGTCATGATTGCTGTTCCTGATGATTTTTGAGATGAGATGGACGTTGATGGGTGCTGATTGCTCACTATGCTCACTATGAAAAGGAAGTCAAGCGCTTGGCTGCTACTTCAAGGAAGAAAGAAAATCTTTGGCGAAGGCTTTGATGCTGGACCACGCGCGGTAGTCCTGCTCACAAAGCTCGTACTCCAGCGAATTGAGCTTCGTGAACACGTCGTCGACGACGGGCTCGTTGCCAAGGCTCAGCCGTACAGCAATGCGCGGACCGTTCAGGAACTGCGCTGACGAGCCTGGCACGCGCTCGATCAGGGCGGCGACAAGCTTGTCGATCGCGTCCTCCGAAGGACCGTCGTCTTGGTTGGGGTCCCAGATGCCGGAAACATCCGCGAGGTGCGAGGCTGCTTCGTGCGGCTCGCGCCAGTCGCAATGAAAGTCGACCTCAGCAATGAGGCCGGTTCGGTCTGCCGAGAAAACGACCTCGCCCGAGCGTTCTGCGCGGAGAGGGTTCGTCTCGATGGTGTAGTGCCCGCCGTGCTCCTGGAGGTCGCCGTCGGAGATGCAAGCTTCCAGCAGCCGGAAGACCTCTGGGTACTGCGACGACCACTTGGCCGCGTCATCCGGCCAGAGCCGGTACTCGAACTGAACTTGCCCGGTGTTCTGCGCCTCGTGCCACGCCTCGGATTCGGCGTAGCGCTGGCTCAGGTCGTCGTGCAGTGCCAGGATTTCTTGCTCGGTCATGTTGCCTCGCATGCTTCCTCCTTTGCGAGCCATCCGTCGCGGTCGCGGTCGCGCTTGGCGAAGATCTCTTCTTCCCAGGCATGGAAATGATCGATCACGTGCTGCGCGTAATGCAGCGTGGCGTTTTCGCGTTCTTGGCGCGAGATTTTTGGTTTTGAGGCTTTGCGTGGCATGTGCTCTCCGGCGGCCGGATTGAACGCGGGCCGCGAAAGGGTTTCACTCTTCGTAGTCCTCGCGACTCGCATCCGCACCGCACTTGGCGCAGGTCCAGCGGTTGTCGGGGCTCGGGTCGTGAACCGTGTCGAGGAACTCACCCACGCGGATGTGGTCGCCGAAGCAGTCCACCTCCCACTCTTCGAGTACCGTAACGCACGTCATAAACCTGTCGTGCGTTGCATCTGCTGTGCAGACCATCCGCCAGCGCGTCGTTGTTGCGGGTGCGTACGTCACGATGCCTCTCCGATCTGATTGGTGGGTGCGGTCTCGCGCGCGATCTGCTCGATCAGCTCGCGTGGAAGCGATGTGGTTTCGATCAGGTCGTCAGTTCCAGAGATCCACCCACGGAAGCAGGCGTATCCAGACCAGATAACTTCAAGGTCGCCCTCAGTGCGGACGAAGCCGTCGTCTTCGGAAACGAGCGCGTCCGGGTCGCGGGCGAATTGTTCTTTGGTTAGCACGAACCGCTTCTCATTCACCCTTCCGTCGAACAGCTCGTCAAGCTGCTCATCGGAGATTACACCGGCACAGGAGTCGTCGAGAAAGACGCACGACGAGTCACAGAACTCCACGAACGCAGCGTCCTGAAGCGCGCCTCCCTGCTCGAACTTGTCCATCCAAGACAGGATGCGCGTAGCCTGGTCGTGGTCGATGCCCACAACGAAATACGGCGCCACTCGGACGCCGTTCTCGCTGCCGCAGGTGACGCCGACGATGTATCGCTTGTTCATTTCTTTTCCTTTGTTCCGAGAAGGACCTCAACGACTGCCAGAACGAAAGCGAATGGCAACAGGAGAATCTCAGGCATCAAGAAGACCAAGAGCAGCAGCATGCCGGTGGTCGATATTTCAATCATGGCCTTGGGTGCTCCCGAAGTCGTATCGCAAGGTCATCGTCATCCGCTCACGGTCCAGTCCCGCGGCTCAACGTAGACCGTGGTGCTGACGCTTGCGGTTTGTCGGCAGACACGGCAAGTGATTACGAGGCCGACGTCCAGTTCATGCACACCAGGCGCAGACCATTCGTCGAGTTCCACCTCGGAGAAGTCGTGCCCGTCGGCGCACGGCACGTACTCGACCATTTCATAGCCGAGGCCCTTGAAGCAGCGGTCCCAGACCTCTGCTTCCTCGCGGCTGTAGACGGCTGCTTCGCTCTGCTTTTCAGTCAGTTCAGGCCAGAAGGCTGACTCGCGGGTCGTGGTCTGAATCATGCGGAAGAACGCGTCGCTGTTTGTGCGCCGAAGAACGAATCGCTTCGTCATGGTTGCTCCTTTGTTGGGGTCTTGGTGAAATCTTCGTAGGCATCTACAGCGTCCATCAGTTCGCCGGGTACTCCGTCGTTGTAGCGGTGTCCCTTCGCGCCGAGATGGGTGAGCCATCCGCTTGTAGCGACATAGACACGGCGTAGTGCCTCGCGCTCGCGCTCTACTTTCGCGAGCGCTGCGCGCCACGAGTCTGCAATGGTCTTGTCGTAGCCGCTCCTGATGCGGAGGTGCATCTGGTGCTCGGACTCCTCTGCCGCCGCCTGGAGGTCGCTGACCTGATCCCTAAGCTCGCGAATCCGTACGACAGCGCGCTCGGCTACCGTATCTACGTCGGAGGGGCGGTCCGCGCCGATTTCTTCGATGAGGATTTGGCAGGCGCGGCGGGCGCGGCTTGCGACTTTGTCTCGCTCGGCCTCGACGTGTGCGAGCGCCTTCTGCGCCGTCTCAAGTAGCGCCCCATGCTCTCGGTCGCGACGGGCAACCTGAGCCAGCGCCTCGTCGCGCTCACGCTCCGCATCCAGTACACTGCTGTTGGTGGTGTTGATGGTGGTCATGGCTCCACGCTCCAGTCGATTGCTTCGTTGTCGATGCGCACCAGGCCGAGATGCCCGCAGCGCGCGCAGTCGATGTCGACGATGTGCCGCCAGAAATGGGAAGGCCGGACAGTCAGTACATCGGCATCGTGCCCGTCGGCGCAGTCGTTCGGCACCCACTCACCAGCCATTGGAAGGCGTTTTGACGCCGCCTCGTCTTGGCTGAATACGGTCGCCGAGTTGCGGTCGACCCAGCCGTCGTCGTTGCTCCAGAAGAGCGGTCGACCAGTCTCGTCATCACGCTCGCCAGTCGAGCGAATGACGAACGTCGCGACGTCGGTCACGTGTGAATGCTCCAGCCGCTGTGCGGCGTCAGATTGACGCTGAACGTCGGGGCACCACCGTCGCCGCCGTTGTCGTGCGGGCCGTGGTAGATGAGCCCGCCGTTGTAGGCTGTGACCCACTCACCGCTCTCCGCCTGGTACTCTTTGACGAACTCGAAGGACTGCGGCGCGAAGTCCTTAAAGAGCCGCACGCGAGCGGGTCGCCCGTAGGCAGGGAGCTGGAGGCGCTCCAGATTTTGTTCCAGGCTCTCGCGCAGTCCCACCTTGTCGGCGAAGGCGCGAACGGTTTCAAGGTACTGAGCGATATGGTCGAGATTGGTGATCATGATTGCCTCGTTTTGTTGTCAGAACATCAGATGGACGGCTTCGAGTATCTCGCCGTCGTCCAGCCGAACTTGGAAGTAGAGCTTGTTGTTTTCGAGCTTCGGACCGCTCAAGATCACGCCGTGACGCACAGGAATCCAATCCCTGAACGTCACGCGGTCGCCGAGCCGCAGCTTCCGTGCGTTTCGCGCGTTCATCGTCGCTCCTTGCCGCGCGCCGGGACAGCCGCGGGCGTCAAAGGTGCATTGCCTGCTCGCGCAGGCGCGTCTGCTTCTTCTCGTACTCGATGAGCGCCTTGGCGGCGTCAACGCCTTCATAGATCACACCGGACTCGCCTGGCTCGCCGATGAAGCCCCAGCAAGACTCCAGGGTGTCTCCCGTTTCGTCGCGCACGACATAGCCGTACACGTTGCCCCGCGCCCAGTCGGAGTAGTGCTCGACCTGAGCGTCGAGCGACTCCAGCAGCCTGCGATACGCTTCGTCGTACTTCGGGATCTCAGCGCACAGACGCTTGCGATACGTCTCGCAAAGCTCGTCGAGCTGCTTTGCGCGGGCGCTGACCTGCTGCTCGCTGGTCTCGTCGTCGTCCGCGCCGTCGTCGCTGGATGAGTCGCGTGCGCCGTGCTGATCTGCGTCGCGCATCGCGCCGTGCATCACCTTCCGGTACTCTCCGACGCGTTCGCGTAGCTCTTTTGCGGCGTCGGAGATGTGGTTGCCGTCCTCGTAGGCGTCGAAGATGACGCCGATCTGGCTGGTGTTGCGGAAGCCCTCGCTGCTGTACTCGCTGGCGTGGTAGTTGCTGTCGTGACCGTAGACGCCGCGAATGATCAGCGGCGAGTACTGGCACTTGATCTCTTGCTCGAACGCGTCCCAGTCGTCGAAGTTGTCGCGCAGCGCGTGGCGGCTCTCCGGAAGAGGCTTCTTCGTGAGATCGTCGCCGGTGAGCACGTTGCGCTCGTAGATCGCGAGGACGCTGCCATTCCAGTCGCTGTCGGTGCGCGGGTTGCAATGCCGCGCGTCGTCGTCGTGAACGATCTCCACCTTGAAGCTGCCGACTTCGATGGTCTTGTAGATGTGGCTCATGCCTGCTCCTGTCGATCAGAGAGAGAACTCGCGAATGAAGGCGTCGTCGGGACCGGACAAGCGGTGCTCCTCAGACGCCAGAAAGCGCACAAGCTCGCTGTGGCGCGCAGCCGACTCGTCAGAGTGGTAGCAAATCGCGAGGATGCGGGACAGCCGTGCGCGAAGGGGCCGCCAGTGCTGTTCGTAGAACGAGTATCCGGCGCCATCGACGCCGAACACGTAGTCGAACCCGAAGTCGATCTCGGAGTGGCCGGTCGCGTACACGACGAACCCCGACTCGATGAGAGCTTCGAGTTCGGCGCCGCGAAGCGTTTGGTCGCACGGGGTCCACATCTGGTTCCACGCGGCGGGGAACCCATGCGGATTTTCGTAGCTTTCAAGCGCTTCGTTGTACGCGTCCCAGGCCGCGTCGTATTCTTTCTGCGCGGCGAGGTACTCGGTCATCGCCTTGTCCCAGGTCGACTTCTCCGGCTCGTAAGCCTGGAGGAGCACGTCGTAGTCACTTGCCGACATGCCGTCCTCGGGCCCGGGGCGCTCGGGCTCTAGCGGCTCGATCGGCTCCTCGATCTCGGGCTCCTCCGGGCGACCGAGTCGCTCCAGCGCGTCGTAGTCATCGCCGACCGCGTACGCGATCAGCCCGCCGTTGATGCCGTTGAAGTTGAGCCTGATCCAGTCGGTCGTGGAGGTTTCGATGTTGTTCTTGTAGTACATGGATGGTCCTTTCATGATCAATGTTGAGCGGCTGGGTGGGACCGGAGGGGATCGAACCCTCGACCGTCGGGTTAAGAACCCGCTGCTCTGCCACTGAGCTACGGTCCCTGGCACGCCGCATCGCTGCGGCGCGCAGGTCTCACCGAAGCGTGTCTTCGGCGATCTCTTCGACTTTCACCACCGCGGCCATGTAGTCGAAGGACAGGTCTAGCGGGAGTCCGCCCAGGTGCGCGACCTGCACAACGAACAGCTGGTTGATGGGGTGGCTGTTGCGCCAGTCGGTCCCCTTCTGCGTGCGATTTGCCTCGGCGCTCAGCACAGACTGGACCTGCGCCCAGCTGTGCACGATGCCGCTGAGGTTACTCGCGTTCTGCACCGCGAGTGCGGTGCGGGCTGCGTCCTTCATGGTTTCGATCATGGCGTCTCTCCTTCGTAGATGTCTTGAACGTCGATCAGAACTGCTCCGCCCTCTTTCGAGTACGCAAGATCGTCGGGCGACATGGCCTCGACCGCTTCCGCTGCCGCGTCTTCGTCAGCGGCCTCGACTTCCATCACGAACGCGAAGCTCACGTCTCCCGTCACGATGAACTTCTTCATGTCAGCTCCTCGTAGGACTCGCCCGCGTCGTCGGGGTCGAAAGCGCGGTCGTGGTTGCGGCCATCTTCGGCCCAGCAGGGTCCGCAGTACATGCCTGCGTAGATGCCCATGCTGAACCGCTCGCATGCCTCCTTCCATTCGCGCTTGTCGGCGCAGCGCCGACAGAAGTAACGGCCGAACATTTCGCGCCCTTTACAGTCGCTCACAGGCAATCTCCTCGGAAGCGCTCGCGTGCCGCTTCCATCGCAGCCTCGTCGGTGTCGTCAGGGTCATCCTCGAAACGGACGAAAGGCATCTCCTTTACGCGAGACCAGTCCATGTAGGTGTCCTCCGCGATCGCGTCGAACTCTGACTCCGAGATCACCTCGGTTTCCTCCTCGGTGAGGTTTGGCTCGGTCTCGAAGTCGCAGCGCACGCCGACCATGTGGGCCATGGGCTGCGCCGAGCAGATGAAAGTGCGCGACGAGACGTCGCACACGTACACGTCGACCACGCGCTTGACCTTCGGAGGAAGGTTCTCGCACATGTAGGTCACGTCGATCTTGACGCAACGGATGTCCCGCGGCACGTCTCTGTTTTCTTTCTTCATGTCAGCTTTCATGTCAGCTCCTGAGGTAGGCCACGTCGCGCTTGTGGCGCAGCGTGCGCGCTTCTTGTTCGGTGAGCCCGACGAACTCCTCCGCGCGGAAGGAGATCTCGTCAGGGTAAAACGAGAACAGCACCTTCTCGCTGCCGTCCTCGAACTTCACGGTCACCTTGGGCATCGGGTCGAAGAAGGTCTTCGGCATCGGACCGACTGTTGCTGAGATGATCTTCATGGGTGCCTCAGGCCCGGTAGACCGCGACCACCGCGCCGTTCACCGGCTCGGTGTACAGGCCGTGTTCACGCAGTTCGTTGTCGACGTTCTCCCACGCCTCCAAGTTAGCAAGCTCATACCCGTAGGACGGGATGCCGCTTTCGGTGTGAATGACGACCTCGGCGCGTCGCGCCCAGCCGCCGGGGTCTTCGAGACCCGTGTACGTTACGTCTTCGATGTCGGTTGCGGTGATGCCGATGTCACCAAAGACGGTGAGTAGTGCGGTACGTACCTTTTGGAGATGGTTCATATTCACGCCTGTTCTTTGTTGTCGATGCTGTCAACGGTCACACCCCAGAAGGGCGGGATCTTCTCCCAGCGGCTGGCCATGGCCTGGCAGCTTGCGAGCGGGACACCGTGCGTGTTCCGGCTGGCGCACGTCTCCGGCGAGGCGTGTATCTCCACGACCTCGACGCGGTAGCCACGCGCCTCGGCCACAGCCTTGTAGGGAGAAAGCTCCCAAAGCTGGGTGTTCGTGTTGTCGACGATCACGATCTCCTCGCCCTCCTCAATTGCGTCGAGGAAGAACTGCATGCACTGGCGGTGAGCGTCGCCGATCTTTTTCGGGTCGAACCGGTAATCAATCCCCTGCATGAAGTAGTCGTCAGCGGAGACGACGGCGGGGCGTCCGCCTACCACCTTGCTGATCCACCGAGACTTCCCTGCTCCGGGGAGCCCACGCATGATGATGCACCTCATGAGATCTCCTTCTCTGCGAGGACGTTGCCTCGCGAATCGATCGCGACGAGCCAGATGCTGCGCTCGCCCGGAAACGTAAGCACTTCAACCTGACGGACGGCGTCGAGCCGCGGGTCGTGACCGCGCAGCCCCAGGAGCGCCGGGTCAGACGCAACCCGCCTCGCCTCCGCGCCTGCGAGCAACTTCGCAAGGACGTGCGGCCGTCCCATCAGTTCCACTCCCAGCGGAACGAGTTCAGCTCCCAGACAAGCTCTTCGCGAGAGTCGCGGTCGTCGACGCGCGGGGCCATGTCCTTCGAGCGCACGGTGATCGCGTCGTCGAAGTCGACGTTCGCGCGGAGGCGCTCCGAGCGGTTGATGGACGATGCGCTGAGCTTCTTTCGATTGTTGGTCATGATTGCTCTCCTTGCCCCTTGACGTGCGGGCTCGCTCCATCGAACAGGAGCCACGCGCATGGCATGTGCCATACGTGCCAGCGCCATTGTCCCGGCGCTGTTGGGGTATCGTTCAGGGCCTCAGCATGGCGCTCAGCTCTTCGAGCGCCGCCCCGCTGCTCGCGTGGATGTTGGAGCGCACGCGCTCCAGGTTGGATTTCTGAAGCGCTTCAGCTAACCAACCGCCTGCGTGGCGGCGGAGAGTCAGCGAGCAGATGTTCAGCTCGCGGAACGTGGTGTCGAGATTGTCCATGGTTTCTCCTGTGGGAAAGCAAACGGCCCGCGCGTGCGATGTGCACGGCGGGCCGGTTGCGGTGAATTCAGCGGGTCTACTGCGGGCGAGAAGTCTTGCGACGCGAGGCCGCGATGGCCGCGCTGCGTGCCTGTCGGCGCCGACGGGCTGCGTCGGCCTCGGACTCCGTCTCGGTCTTTTTGCGTGGTGCGCCGTACCCGTACTCGGCCTGCCAGATGGCAGTAGGAGTCGAGCGTAGACGGCGCGGGAACGGCAGATCGCTCCACTCTGGAAGAACAAAACCGTACTCGCCCATGAAGTACTTGACCAGTGACTCGTCGCGTGGCGCGCTGCGTGGCGCGTCGATGTTTTGCGGCGTGAATCCTCGATCGATCTCGCCGCGCGTGTAGCGGTTGAACGAGTGGACGAGACGCGCAAACGTGCGCTTATCCGCTTTGCGCTTGTCGATGGCGCGCTCGAAGCCAAGCTCCGCGCGTTCGGCTCGTTCGTAAGCGCCGGGCGCGGACTGACGCACACGCATCTTCTGGCCCATGAACGAGTCGGTCTGACCGGGAGCGCCCGCGTACTTGGTAAGGATGCCCAGGTAGATGGGCTGGTTGTTCTTGTCGCGCTTTGGAACGCGCGCGCGCTCCAGTCGCCCGGTGATCGGGTCCGGAAGCTCGACGTACTCGAAAAGACCGCGGAGCTCCTGCGTGAAGCGGTCCGCGGAGGCGATTCGAGTCGGGGCGGTGTTTTGCCGCGCGACGCCGATCTCAAGGTCGGTGACGGGTGATTTTGTTTCGGCGCCGCGGACTACGCGCGCGCGCCGAGTGAACGCGACGGTGCGCTGGTACTTTTCCAGCGCCTGCTGATGCGAAGCCCAGATGGCGCCCTTGATCGCGTTGGCGTCGTCTGTGCTAATTTCGAGCGCGTTGCGTCGCGCGGTCACGGCTGCGAGTTCGGCGTTGATGTCGATTTCCGCCGCCTCGCGTATCGCGCGGCCGATCTCGATCAACTGCTCGTCGGCGAGGTCCGCGCCGTAAAGGTCGAGTTCGGCTTGCTGCGCTGCACGGACCTCATCCGCAGCTTCTTCGACTCCAGGCAGCGCCCTTCGTGAGACGCCGGTCGCGAGTTCGATGGCCTCGGCGCGCGCGCCGAACCTGACTTCGCGCGCCAGGCCGCCCGATCTGCGGATGCGCTCTTCCTCGCCTTCGGGGAAGTAGAAGGGCGCCTCCGCCTCGGCGACCTGGCGCTGCCACCAGTCCTGGACGGCAGCGCGCCGCTTGAATGTCTCTGCGCGGAACTCTTGTTCCTTGTCATCAGCCGCGCGCTGTGCGTCGGCGGCTTCTGCTCCTGTCATGCGACCCTGTGCGGTATATGCGCGGATCTGCGCCCTCGCGTCTTTGAGTTTTTGCTTCCAGGTGCTCTCGAACCGGTCGATGGGCTCCATGCGCTCCGCGACCTGCGCCTGCAAGCGCTCGGGCGGCTTCTCAAGCTTTGCAGCAGGAACCTTTTTGGCGAACTCGCGTCGCGAGCGCTCAAGCTTAGCGGCCTCCTCTGGGGTTGGAGAGCGAATGGCCCTCAACTCCGAGTAGAACTCAAGAATCGCAGCTTTTTCTTTTCCGCTCCGACTCTTCACTGGCTTCTGAAGCGCCTCGGCAGCGATCTGCGCAGTTTCGGACGCGCGAAGCTCCTGAAGCTGGCGGAAGCGCTCAGGGTCCTCGGGGCTTTCGATCTCGGTAACTTCTCCGAGGATCTCCGAGATTGCCTGTCGCTCTGCCCAGGTCGTGAACGACTTTGTCTCCACTGGCAGGAACGCCTGCGGCATCCGCTCGCGCGCTGCCATCATCGCCTTCTCGTCACGCGACGCGATGAAGACGGGCGCTGGTTCGGCCGCGCGGATGGCTGCGACGCGGGCAGCCTGCTCGGCCGCCTGTGCGCGGAGCGCGCGCTGTGCCTCTTGCCCCGCCTCCTTGCCGACGTAGAGGGGCCTCTGCTCCTCCAAGGTCGCCTCCGCCTCTAACATCTCTGGCGGAAGCAGCGGCATCCAGCTTAGCGCACTGAAGTCCGGTGCTGGTGCCGCTGCCGCCGCGCGCGACGTCTTCCGCTTCGCGGGGGTCTTGCTTGTTTTCGCCATGTTCCTCCGGTCGTAGGCTTGCACACCAGGTTGCGGCGTACAAGCCTTGACGGCTCGCGCCGTCGATCAAGCGCACGACACGGGGTCGTGAGCATGAGCCACGTTGCGAACGTGAACGCCCGCCGCCAGACCGCGCGTTTGCGGTCGGCAGCGGGCGTGGATGAATCGGGACAGCCTCGGGCGCTGTCCCGCTGGATCAGCGGAGCGCAGCGCCCAGCGCGTCGAGCGCCGTGGCGAAGTCGGTCGGCTGGTGCCAGCCGAGCAGCGTCTCGGTTCGCTTCCGCGCCTCGTGCGTCGCGTAGGCACGGCGCACGGCGGCCGTCGCTGCCGCCCGGACGCGCTTCCGCCCGGTCAGGTACGCCTTCCTCCGCGCCCGGAGGTACGCGGTCCGGGCCTCGCGGTCGGCGCGGAGCCGCCGGATCTTGCTGTGCTTGTACGCGGCGAGCGCCGCGCTGTCCTGGGTTGCGTAGCGCCCGAGGATCTGGGGCGCGTTGTCGGGGTTTCCGATGATGACGGCCGCCGTCCATCCCTTGCCTTGCCGGAACACACTGTACCACCGCGAACTCTTCTTGGACTTGGTCATCTAGACCCTTTCCGCGCCGTTTATGTCGGCGCAAAGACGGCTCGCACCGTCGATCGCGCGCACGACTCGGTGAGTCGTGGACGCGATCCACGCGGCGAACGTGAGAAGTGCCCACGCCCGCCATCGCACCCCATGCGGGGGCGCGACAGCGGGCGTGGATAG
>Ga0315284_10001326_pt1 | contig 35183 bp, 46 predicted proteins | sample YL17G09_16_MG_FD_203696 | JGI IMG/M metagenome (GOLD analysis project Ga0315284, IMG submission 203696) | Sediment microbial communities from Yellowstone Lake, YNP, Wyoming, USA - YL17G09_16 | ecosystem: Environmental > Aquatic > Freshwater > Lake > Sediment | place: USA: Wyoming | collected... | reverse complement strand
TTGTTGTTGTTGTTGTTGTTGTTGTTGTTGTTGTTGTTGTTGTTGTTGTTGTTGTTGTTGTTGTTGTTGTTGTTGTTGTTGTTGTTGTTGTTGTTGTTGTTGTTGTTGTGCATTATTATTATTTCCTTTTGGATTAGTATTTCCTTGTAATTCTGGATTGTCATCCGGGTCTGGATTCATTAATGGGTCATAATTCTTAGTTCCACCAGACATTTTTGAAGTCGAATTAATATTCAATTCATTTAAAAATATATCATTACCAAGAGCACTTTGCAAATCATGTAAAAAATCTTCAGTGCTACTTGAACCTTTAAAAGTAATAAATAATGTTTTTTGGGAATTGAAATTGCTTTTTGGATTATAATGAAAATATAAATATGCATTCAATTTATTATCATTTCTAACAAAAAATCCAATCGGAGATTCTGTTTTAATTTTATTAGAATTTAATTGGAAAGCATTTGCTTGCTGTATTTTATTTATTCCTTCCAAATTAAAATAATTTTTAAATTTTGGATTCTCAAGGATATATTGGCTATCATATGAACATTTATAATTAAATAATTTTTCATATATTTTTTCTATTGCTCTAATATAATTATTAAAAGCATTTGGTGTAACATCTAAATGTTGAGTCATCCTACAAAAAATGTCTGCCGGAGAATACGCCATTCGACTTAAATAAGAACATTGCGTCAATAATGCTTCATATTCAAGTAGTGTTTGGATTGGATATTGGGAATCTTTTTGCGTTTTTTTCAATTGATAAGCCAAATATGTAGTCCATTTATTATTTTCTAAGAAATCTTCCCATTTCAATTTTTCACTAGCCATTTATAAATAATTAGAAAATATTTATAAAATTTTTTTGTATTCTATCCAATTATTTTGGTTTTGGAATAACTGATTCAAGGTCTTTCAAAAGACTATGCACAATCTTAGAAAAACAATTTTTTCGAACAACGGGATTTCCTGGCAATCCAACAAGTGTTCCACAAGATAGTATCCGAAAGAATCCAATTGCTTCGATTTCCTTAAAACCATTTGAAAGGTGCTCGTTTGCATTGTCAGAAGCAATAATTCTGTTAAGTGTAGCTCTGCTTAGCTTTGTTTTTACAAGTTGTTGATTGAAATGCATGTACCATACGGGGGTTCTTCCCAGAGAATCGCGAATAAATTGACCATCCGTCGGTTCGAGTTTTTTTTGAAGAGTTAATTTTCCTTCTTCCCGCAAGCCACGTTCAATATTAGCATACCAACATCCTATATCTTTTCTGTTCATTTTCTCGCAAATTGCATTCCAATTTTCTTTCTCATACACCAGAATGATAACTGGGAAAGTAGTACCAGATGTATGATCATGATACATAAACCATGGAAAAACAATTACACCGTGTCCAGCATTTTCGTGATGTTCCATTATTAAACATACATCATGACCACATTTAACAGTACAATGTGATGTTGCAGCAGCTCCACCACCAGATGTATGCATTCGCAATGACTGTGGTGGAGCTTCTGTTTTCGAGGTAAAAAGTCCATTTCTTTTAAGAATAGGTGAATTGAAAGATTCAAAGTTTATTTGAGAAATCTGGTCAAAGAGAATCCTATATTGTTCAGCACCAAAACCTGGAATAGTTCTTCCCCTCAAATTTTCCAATATTTGATAGCGGTCAAAAAGAGAGAATTGTTCAATACCATATTTTGAATCTAATTCTACAAAAGTTAGATGGTCCACATTTAGAAAACCAAATAAGTTTACTCTTTCCCAAATATTTTCTGGTAAATAAGAATTAGGATGAAGAAGTCCATAATGCTGCAATATATTATATGCAGCAATTTTTGGATTAGAACCTCTATCATTGCATTGAAAGAATGGCAATGAATCAGGTAATACAAGCACTCGTTGCACACCTGCATGCCTAACAAAAAAGATAAAAATAAATTTTCGAGAAATTTGCGAAGATTCCATTTTGCATTATGTTATTTCATTAGTAAAAAAATATATCAATTTTTTAATCTAAATATGCCATTTCTATATAATTATTTAATATAACATTTTTTTTTGCTTCTTTAATATATTTATGCCGCTTACTCCAGTTAATTGTTTGTGTTAAGTTCTTATTTTTCAATGAATTTGCATGATATTCTATATTATTATTTTTATTATCAAATTTTATTGGATATTTATATATTTGTGCTCGAAATATATATTCAGAGTCTGCACCATATCTAGAATTCTGAAAAAATCCTAAATAATTAAACAATTTTCTTTTGAATAAAATATTATAGGATATTGATTTATTTTTGTTAATAATATCTAAATTATCATTCAAATATACTCTCTCAAAATGTTTTCCATATGCCCATTCATTATTATAACAATTTTTTAATCCATTAACCATATTTTCAATATATGTTGCATCAATATAATCATCTCCATCTATAATCAATATATAATATCCCTTTGACATTAATATTCCTTTATTTCTAGAATAATATGTTCCTGAATTTTCTTTATTTTCATATAATCTAATCTTATCATTTTGTATTTCTTTAATTATATTAATTGAATTATCAGTTGATTTATCATCTACTATAATAATTTCAATATTATTATATGTATTTTTAAGTATTTTTGTAATAACATTTTTTAAAAAAATCTCATTATTATAATTTGGAATAATTACTGAAACCATTTCATTGGAATAATTATATTTTTCTTCTATTTTTTCTATAACATCATTCATTATTTTTTTTATAATTTGTTCTATATCATTAAATAAATTTACATCATATTTTAATACAATACCTACATCATTATAAATTATTATTTCTGATTCTATATGATAAACTCTAACAAAAAAATTATTATTTGAAAATATATTTCTTAAAGTTTCTATAAGATTTAATATATTCATTATTTATATATTATAGAAATTTTTTCATATCAACCCACGAATCATCATCACTTTCTATAATTAATGATTCATCATTATTTGAATTCATAATATTTTTACAATATTCAAGACATGAACTATTTGTTTCCAAAATTGTTTCTGAAATTTGTATATGATATTCTGTATCTAAAATTTTGTAATTATTTGATTTTAATTTTTTTTTACAATATTCTATCAATAATCGTGGTTGATTTGCTTTATAAAAGTAAAAATTATTGGGTAATTTATATATTTTTCCAATATGGAAATCCATCATATAATATATAATAAAAAATTGAAATAAATTATACAAATTGTTTCAGTATATATATAAATAAAAAATGTCACACATAGGTTGGATATTTCCATTTGATTTATCTGGAGATGAAGAAACAAGACAATATATTGAAAGACAGCCATATTTTATGCTAAAATGTTCAAAAATTTTAGGTGCATCATTTGTAAAAGAAATATCTAAAAATGATATTCCAGATATCTCTACAGAAGGATATATCTATTTAGATAAAGAAGAACAAAAATTTTTCGTATTGCATAAGCATTGTTCATTCCTTCTCGGTGTTTTTGATTTAGATAAAAAAAGAATTTTCCAACAAGAATATGATTCAATCAAAGAAAAATCAGAATTATGGGATTGTTGCTATAATGAATTCAAAAAATTTCAAGTATGTGTTTCATATCAAACCTCTGTTCAATCATTATTAACAAATGATTCTGATGAATATAAAAAATCATTAGAATTATTAACTTATTTCAAAGAAAAATTTGATGAATTGAAAATACATAAAGAAGAATTGGAAAAAGAAATTGAGAGTATGATTCATGAATATATTTCCAAGGAATTAAGAATACTTTTTCAAAAATCAACAGGAATAAATATTCAAGGAAATGTTAATCATTATCTTGAATTTTTTATCAATAAAAAATATAAATAAATATTATGAATAAATATACACGTAAATTAATTAGTTTCGTTGTTTGGGGAAATAGTAATTTATATAATCTTGGATTGCTCGAAAATGCAATTCAAATGCCAAAAGTATTTCCTGGGTGGATTATGCATGTTATCTATACTCCCACTGCGAACCAAAAAATTATAAATGAAATATCTAAATTTCCTTGGGTTGAAATGGAAATGTATGATGAACCAAACCATAGCAAAAACACAATGCTTCGATTTTTGCCAGGTATGCAATCTCAAAATGATGTAGTAATTTTTAGAGATGCTGATTCTAGACTTTTAAAAAGAGACTATTTAGCTGTCATGTATTGGCTAAATAATACTGATAAAAAAGTTCATTTAATACGTGACCATTCAGAAAATAAATTCAGAATTATGGCTGGCTTATGGGGTGTTCGTGATGGAATAATTACTAAACCGGAAATTATCCATAAATTTTATGAATATTATAAAAAACCTGAATTTGATAAATGGACAATTGACCAAGTATATTTGCAAAAATATATTTATCCGATTATTGAACATACAACATGTATTCATGCATCTTTTAACAAATTTGAACCATGGGCGCTTCCTTTTCCAAAAGAGTGTCCCACAAGAAATTTTGGATTTTGTGGGCAAACATTCCATTATGCACCGAAAGCAAGCAAAGTAATCGGAATAAAATCGGAGATATTGGGTAAAAAGCGGTTTATTCGAGCGGGGTGGAGGAATGAACGTCCTAATTTAGATTTAACTTATAAGAATGTGCATGTTTAATGCTTACAAATTTCGCAGCCTTGATATTGGAATAATTCGGTCATAGTCCGTCGAGTACCCCACAAAATGGACCAATGCCATCTTTTTCTTTCCAATTAGGAAAGAACACAAAATTTCCACGGGGTAATCACCCCCATCATTTTCATCCTTCAAATTCAACCGCTTGTGCAACAAAAGCGCAATAATTGCAGCAGTTGATGCCAAGGTTTTTGGGATTCTTGGGATTTTTGACTTTCTTTTGGGTTTGCGCAGTGAAAGTAAATTCATTGCGTCTTTTTTGTCAAAAGGCAACATTTTCTGAGTTTGAATAGTTTTTGTCATTTGAAGTTAAGTCTAAAAAATATTATATTTTATAGCATCAATTTTTTTAATCATTATTCAAAGCATCCACTAATTCTTTTGGGTCCGTGAAAACTCGTATCTTATACCATTCTAAATTATGTTTTATAAAACCTTCTTTTTGTAAATCATTAATTAATCTCATTAAATTATCATAAATCCCTTTGTAATTGTATATATATACTGGCTTCGATATCTCTTCTATCTGATTTTTCGTTATAACCTCTAATAATTCATAAATTGTTCCAAATCCGCCCGGTAAAGCTAAAAATACATCACCCAATTCAATCAATTTTGACTGTCTTTCCGTAATATTATCGAATATATAATCATCTGGGTATCCATCAACCATAAATTTTTTTATATTACTTGTTATTAATTTACCGCCCTTTGCTTTGTATGTATCGTTTACTATCCCCATTAGACCTACATTACCACCTCCATAAGCAATCGTTATTTTTTCAGTATCAAATGAATTAACTAATGTTTGTATTTCTTCTAAATACTCTTGTTTTACTCCAATTTTTCCTGAACAGAATATGGTTAAAATTTTCATATATATAAAAATATAAAAATATTATATTACTTAAAAATAAAATATTATAATAATTATAAAATGTTTGAATCCCAAACCGCTTCTCCAGCCCCCTCCTTTTTCCATCACCATGCAAACACTATGTTTCCAAAATTTTTAGACAGTAGCTTTAACAATAACCGAACCAATTTTGGTTCCGGTTCCAGCTCCGGTTCCACCCCAAAGCCAAAGGTTTTAGACAGAAGCTTTAGTAGTAACATAAAAGATTCTATCTCTCCAAAACCTAAATTTTTAGACGGAAGCTTTAATGGCAATAAAACAAATTTTGGTGGTGGTGGTAAACGCTAAAATCCCAGATATTTTCTGCAATATGGACAAATATTTCTAATTTTTATCCATTCCAATAGAGATGAATGAATTGCTGATCGTAAAAGATGATTCATGATAAATCTACTTCAAAATTATTAAAAAAAGATTAGTTTTACAATCATTTTTTATACTTAAAAATAAAATATTTATAATATTATAAAATGTTTGAATCCCAAACCGCTTCTCAAGCCCCCTCCTTTTTCCATCACCAGGCAAACACTATGTTTCCAAAGTTTTTAGACAGTAGCTTTAACAATAACCGAACCAATTTTGGTTGTGGTTCTGGTTCTGGTTCTGGTTCTGGTTCTGGTTCCACACCAAAGCCAAAGTTTTTAGACGGAAGCTTTAATGGCAATACAACCAATTTTGGTTCCCCAAAGCCTAAATTTATGAATGGATGGTTTAGCAATAATTCTACCAGTTTTGGTGGTAGTGGTAGACGCTAAAATCCTAGATTTTTTCGACAGCATGGACAAATGTTTTTAATTTTTGTCCATTCCAATATCGATTCCTTTTTGAAAATATGTCCACATTTTAGAAGAATTACAACCATATCTTCAAGAAATTCGTCTCCTGAAATGGGGCAACAATCAGCATCAAATTTGATTTCTTCTGGTAGTAACTCGCCATATTTCTTTTCTGTGATTTGTCTTTGAAAAAAAATTCTTTCACAATCATTAAATGCATACTCATGTATCCCTAGAATTTCAACATCCGGGAAATGAACAATTTCCAAATTTCTGCAATTAGAGAATGCATATGCACTTATTTTTTGCATATGTCTTGGAACTCGAATTTCTTTCAATTTCAAACAATAAGAAAATGCATAACTACCAATTTTGACAATTGTATCTGGCAAGTCAATTTTTAGCAGCATTTTACATCCACTAAAAGCAGATGACTTGATTTTCTCTATTTGACCAGCAAATACAACTTCCTCTAACCTATCACAATTTGAGAACATCGATTTTTCAATAATGTTCACTTTCTTTGGTATAGTGATTTTTCGTAGATTTGTGCAAGAAGAAAATGCAGATTCTCCAATTTTTTCAAGATTTGATGGAAGAATAAATTCGCTTATTTTTGTAAAATGACAGAATGCAAACATCCCAATTTCAATCACTGTTTCTGGAATTGATAATGAAGGGACATTCGAGCACCCAAAAAACGCGAGTTTTTTGATTATCAATAATTTTGAGGGCAGTTCAATCGAAGGAAGGCTTTTGCAATTGAAAAAAACGGATTCTTCCAATATTTTTATTTTTTGAGGGATTACAATTGGAGATTCCAATTTGTAGCAACAATTAAATGCAGACCTCCCAATGTAGTAAACATTTTTGGGAATATTGAAAGAAAGCAAACGAAAGCAATTTTGGAATGCTCCTAGATCAATGACTTTCAATTTGTTGTTTGTTTCTACGTAATTAAGGTTTATACAAGCACAAAATGCTCGTTTCCCAATTACGCGCAATGAATTTGGAAAAATGACAATTTGAAAGTCTGTTCTCTCCTTGAATGCATCTGTCGGTATTTTTTTCACACCTTCGTGAATGGTTAGTGTACCATTTGATAATGTGTAATCTTTTACGTCCATATTTGCGTTTGATACTCTTTAAAAAATAAAAAAAATTTACAATCAATTTTTTTATTAGGGATAATGACAGGTAAGCAAATTTACAATTTCTTACTCCTTTTTTTTTCAAGAAATATTAAGAAAAAAAATAGAATACACTAATGATTGATTTTAGATATGTAAAAGCAGTAAACCCAGACTCGATTTTATATAATACATATAATGATATATCAATAGAATCATTCAAAAAATTAATTGATAAAATATGTATGTCTGGTGAACTAGATAATCCAATTGTTATAAAAACTAGCCTTAAAATGATGCATATTGTGAATGTTTTAGGTCTTGCGACAAAGCGATTTAATATTCGAAAAAATATTGTGATTGGGATTATAAATTAAATTGAATTGAAAGGTTTTATTTCTCAATCGGTCTAAAACAATGTTTCCAAAATTCGGGACTACATAATATGGTTTCTGGCATATCCATATCGCACACGTATTTCCACATATACTCAAATTGGGTGGACTTATTCCCACACATGTCAAGACACTTCTCGACTAGCCCTGGACAATCCGGATGGGCAATTCGGTAAGAACCCGAACCTGCTCCTAATGTATCATGTCTAGTATAGACCCTAACACGTCGTGTAGGTTGCACCTGGTTTTTAAGTGAAACTATATCACTTATGTTGAAAAGTCCAGATCTTTGAAGAAAGTTAGCTTTCAAAAAGGATGGATGACCATCTGTGTAAAGTTCTGGTTCTCCAAACTTTCCCTTTAATTCCTTGAGAAGATCTGGATCAAATTCAGGCAAAGTTGACTTTGGGTCAACGTATCCATCACTCTTTTTCGGCTGCACAACCTCAACTGAGAGCTTACGCATATGTTGCTTTCCGTTTTGGATTGTCTCCGCTTGTGATGTTGTTTTCAGGATTTTCTTGACTCTATCCAGATATTCTGGATTTTCAAAAGTTATGATCGCTTTAACCGACTTTTTAGAGACAGTGACTTCACAATCGACTTTCCCTCTAGACACTTGTGCAACCGTAGACATCAAGGACATTTCGAACCGATCCACAGGACAAACTTCATCTTGAACCAGTTTCACTTCAACAAGAAGTTTGTTCGGTGGATGTATATGGGGTGTAGTAGTAGCAGCACCACCAGTCGAAAATAAAGACTTAGACATTATTATTTGTTAACGTATAACTCGTAAAAAATATAATTTATTTTGAATCATTTTTTTATAAAATATAGCCTTAAAATAGCAAATTCACTAATCTCTCCAAAATTTTTTGGATGTGAGAACATCTCTGGGAATTTTGATTGGAAATTGTGTAAAATAATGTCCAGAATCATAGGCTCTCTGACAATCTTGAGTCGCATAAGGATGGTCAGGATGAGGGATAACCCATTGTATACCATTTCCAAAAATTTGAACGTCAGTGTCGCCTTGATATTTTGGTTGAGGCGACAAACCAAGGTTAAATAATAATCCCATTGCTTGATTTGACATCATTTTGGGTCTTTGGTCTCCGAATAGGTAAACCATTGGAAGTTCAGTAGATTCAACATTCAACACTGGAAGTGATGGCTTGACCTCAACAGGTCTTGGCACTTCTTCTGCAAACAGTCTTGGGGCTGATACAACAGGTCTTGGGGCTTCTTTACCTTTTTCTCGTGCAAAATCAACAAAAAGATAGCGTTTTATATTTGTCCCATTAGAATTAATGACGATTTCATGACCATTCATCGCATTTTTTGCGGAAAGTGCTTCTGATGGGTTTTCATATGTAACAAATGCAATAATGCCTTCTTTTACAGAAATGATTTTTACAACTTTTCCATGCTCAATGAAGAATCCACGAAGGACTTGCAGAGGTGGTAATAATAATTTTTCACTTTGTGCTCCATTTACGCGAACAAAAAGTTGATTTGTAAGATTTGATTTGGGTGCGCTTGCTGCACCTCCTTTCATATAAAAAGACATTGTTTTTATTGTTTAAAAAATTATAATTTATTTTTAATCATTTTTTTTATAGCAATTCTTCTAACATTTTACCAATCCGATTTTTTTGTTGAGTTTTTATCTTTTCATCATTTGAGAATCGTACTTGAACAACTGATTTGAATAAAAATTGATTGTTTAAAAAATTTTTAACAAATATTGCATCGTCAATTGATTGAAATTTTACAAATCCAGTATTTTTTGAGCCAATAACATTGCAATACTCAACTTTTCCATGTTTTTTACACTGGCGCGCCAAAAGTTTTGCTAATATATCATCACAGATTGGAATTGCACCATTCGTGAAAACAAGGTTTGTAAAAATCAGTGTTTTTGATTGATTTGACATTTTTATTCTTTTGAAAATCAATGATTATTTCAATCATTTTTTCTTATAAAAAAAATTGAATAAAATATATACTGGATGTCCCAAAAAGAAAAAATGGAACACTGCGAGCATTATTTTCGTAATTGTAAATTTGTATCTCCTTGCTGTGGCAAAATTTACACCTGCCGCTTTTGTCATAATGAAAATGAATCACATGAAATTAACAGATTTGAAGTAAAAGAAATTGTATGTACCAAATGTAATCATCAACAAGAAGTAAGCAATCAATGTACTAATTGTGGTATTGAATTTGCCAAGTATTTCTGCAAAAAGTGCAATTTTTTTGATGACCGCGTGGAAAGAAATTATTACCATTGCGACAAATGCGGGCTTTGTCGGGTAGGTGATAATCGAAAATATGTGCATTGCGATATATGTAATACATGTGTAATGGATGAAAAAGAACATTTTTGCCGAAAAAATTTATTTCACTCACCATGCCCTATATGTTTGGAAGAATTATTTATATCCACACGCGGAAGCTATCTTTTAGCATGTGGTCATCCAATTCATATTGATTGTTTAAATGATTGTATAAAAAATAATAAACAGAATTGCCCGTTATGCCGCAAAAGTATATATGCTGGAGAAGACTTAAAAAAAATGAACGAATATATTGATGCACAAATTGAGCGATTCCCATTTCCAGAAGAAATATCTTATAATATAAAATGCAATGATTGCCCATTTAGTGGGGAAGCTAAATATCATCCTTATGGAATGAAATGCGGGGGATGTGGCGGATATAATACGACAAGATGACGGCAATATAACAAAAAAATAATATTTTTATATATTATATAAAAATGTCTTTGAATTCTGCAGAAATGTGTGTTTTCTACAAACAATCACAAAATCTTACTTTCACTAACAAACCTACACAGCCAAATCAGCCGATTCCAGAAAATTCTACAATAAATAATAATACAATACATCGAATGATGCCAATGTAAAATAATAAAAAGATTTATTAATCTTTTTATTTTGCGTAAAAAATTTAGAAAATTATTTAATTTTCTATAAATTTGGGAATAAAATATTAGTAATATTATAAGATGTCACAAAAGTGTAAGTGTGCAAAAAAATTAGTTTTGTTAAAAACTCTTTATTATAGAGCTAAAACTCAAGATGGTCAGACAAATGCAAATCGGACAGATTATATTACAAATCCATTAACATTTTCATCATCTTCAATTAGAAGTATGACAGATAAAAATTATAATCTAATTAAAAATGAGTTTATTGAATTTAATTTAATAAGAATTCCAGCTAATAATTCAATCTCAGGAATTAGTAAACAAACAACTCAAGATACTATTATGATAAAAACAAAATTAGGATTTGTAAGTGCAAATACATTTTATTTTGATTCTACTTCATCACATACAATTACAGTACCGATTGTTGATTATTTAGTGACAGCATCATCTGGTGATTTAAAAAATGCAGTTCAAGTAACTATTGAATTTGATAATGATGGAACTAAATTTAGTAATGGTGTTAAATTTGCACGTAGAGTTAAAGTTTATGGTTACAGTTGTAAATAGAAAAGATTTTTATATATTTTTTTTTTTGCGTAAAAATTTAGAGTTAATTTTTTATAAATTTGAAAGTTAAATATTTACAATATTATAAGATGTCACAAAAATGTGCAAAAAAATTAGTTTTGTTAAAAACTTTTTATTATAGAGATGAAGCTCAAGATGGTAAATATAATGGAAATAGAACTCTATTTATCACTAATCCATCAACAACCTCATTTTCTTCAATCAGATATCTAACAGATAAAAATTATATTCCAATTAAAAATGAGTTTATTGAATATAATGAAATAATAATTCCAGCTAATAATCCAATTTCAGGAATAACTAAACAAACAACACAACAAACTATTATGATAAAAATAAAATGTGGGTTTGTAAGTTTTAATACATTTACCGTTGGAAATATATCGGATTCAACTACAATACCATATTTAATTGATTATCAAGTTACATCATCATCTGGTGATTTAAAAAATGCAGTTCAAGTAACTATTGAATATGATAATGACGGTAGTACTAGTTGGAGTAATGGTGCTAAATTTGCTCGTAGAGTTAAAGTTTATGGTTACAAATAGAAATGATTTCTTAAAAATAATCAAAAATATAAAAAATATTTTTAGATTTATTATTTTGCGTAAAAATTTAGAATATTATTGAATTTTCTAGAAATTTGAAAATAAAATATTAATAATAATATAAGAATGTCACAAAAGTGTAAATGTGCAAAAAAATTAGTTTTGTTAAAAACTTTTTATTATAGAACTAGAACTCAAGATGGACTTGATACTGCAAATCGTACTGAATTTATTACAAATCCAACAACATCTTCATCATCTTCAATAAGATATCTAACAGATAAGAACTTTGTACCAATTAAAAATGAATTTATTGAAAATAATAAAATAATAATTTTAGCTAATAATCCAATTTCAGGAATAACTAAACAAACATTTCAAGAAACTACTATGATAAAAACAAAATGTGGGTTTGTAAGTTTTAATGGATTTTATTTTGATAACGGTTCATCATCTCATCCTCATACCACAGTACCAATTAATGATTTTCCAGTGACAGCAGCATCTGGTGATTTAAAAAATGCAGTTAAAGTAACTATTGAATATGATAATGATGGAACTATTTTTAGTAATGGAGTTATATTTGCACGTAGAGTTCGTGTTTATGGTTACAAATAATTATTTCTTTAGAATAATCAAAAGATTTTATATCTTTTTTTGCGTAAAAATTTAGATATTTCATTTTCTAGAAATTTAGAAATAATATATTTCTTATAATATAAGAATGTCACAAAAGTGTAAATGTGCAAAAAAATTGTTTTGTTAAAAACTTTTTATTATAAAAAAATAACTCAAGATGGTAGTCAGCTTTATGCAAATAGAACTATATTTAATACGAATCCGTTAACTAATTCAAGATCTTCAATAACACATATAACAGATAAAAATTATGAACCGATTGAAAATAATTTTATTCAATGGAATATAATAATAATTCAACCTATTAACCCGAATTCAGGAATTAATAAGCAAACATTTCAAGAAAATATTATGATAAAAACAAAATATGGGTTTTTAAGTGCAAATACATTTTTTTTTGAACCTAGTTTATATTCTACTACAACACCTAAATCAGCTGATTATCAAGTTACGGCATCATCAGAAGAACTTAAAAATGCAGTTTTAGTACGTATCGATTTTGATAATGATGGGACTATTTTTAGCAATGGTGTTAAATATGCGCGGAGAGTTCTTGTTTATGGTTACAAATGATTTCTTTAAAATAATCAAAAGATTTTTTATATCTTTTGTTTTTTGTGTAAAAGTTAAATGTATTTAATTTTCTGGAAATTTTAAAATTAAATATTAGTAATAATATGTCACAAAAATGTGCAAAAAAATTAGTTTTATTAAAAACTTTTTATTATAAATCTCAATTTCAAGATGGTCAAACTACTTCAAATAGGACCTTTTATATTACGAATCCATCCACAACTTCATTTTCTAATATAAGATATCTAACAGATAAAAATTATAATCCTATTGAAAATGAATTTATTCAATTTAATGCAATCAGAATTCCACCGAATAACCCAAATTCAGGAATTAATAAACAAATATCTCAAGATAATTTTATGATAAAAACAAAATGTGGGTTTGTAAGTGCTAATACATTTTATTTTGACGATACTTCATCAAACTTGACAACTGTACTAATAAATAATTATGATGTTACAGCAGCATCAGGTGATTTAAAGAATGCAGTTAAAATAATTATGGAATATGATAATGATGGAACCATTTTTAGCAATGGTGTAAAATTTGCACGTAGGCTTCGTGTTTATGGTTATGCTTGCAAATAAAAAGCTTTTCAAAGAATTTTTAGAATAATAAAAAGATTTTTATATCTTTTTTTGTGTAAAAATTTAGATATTTAATTTTCTAGAAATTTAGAAATTATATATTTCTTATAATATAAGATGACACAAAAGTGTAAATGTGAAAAAAAACTATTTTTGTTAAAAACTTATTATTATAGAGTTAGAACTCAAGATGGACAGGATAATGCAAATTTTACTAATTTTGTTACTAATCCAACATCAGGATCGAGGTCTGTAATAAGATTTATATTAGATAAAAACTATAATCCTGTTAAAAATGAATTTATTCAAATTTCTTTAATAATTATTCCACCGAATAATCCTAATTCAGGAATTGAAAAACAAACATTTCAACAAACTATTATGATAAAAACAAAATCTGGGTTTTTAAGTGCTAATACATTCTATTTTGACCCAAGTTCATCATCTTTTTTCACAATACCAATTATTGAGCAAAATATAACTGCATCATCTGGTGATTTAAAAAATGCAGTTAAAGTAACTATTGAAACTGATAATGATGGAACTATTTTTAGTAATGGTATTAAATATGCGCGTAGAATTAAAATTTATGGGTGTGCTTGCAAATAATCAAAAGATTTTTATATCTTTTAGTTTTTGCGTAAAAATTTAGATATTTAATTTTCTATAAATTTGGAAATAAAATATTAGTAATAATATAAGATGACACAAAAATGTGCAAAAAAATTAGTTTTGTTAAAAACTTTTTATTATAGAACTAGAACTCAAGATAATCAGCGTCTTTCAAATTATACTTTTTATAATACAAATCCAATAACAGATTCAAATTCTACAATTAAACGTATGACAGATAAAAACTTTAATCCGATTCAAAATGAATTTATTGTATTGAATACAGTAATAATTTCAGAAAATAACTCTATTTCAGGAATAACTAAACAAACATTTCAAGAAACTCTTATGATAAAAATAAAATGTGGGTTTGTAAGTGCTAATACATTTTATTTTGATAATAGTTCAGATAGTATTACCACCATACCAATTGTTGATTTTCCAGTGACAGCATCATCTGGTGATTTAAAAAATGCAGTGAAAGTAACTATTGAATATGATAATGATGGAACCATTTTTAGCAATGGTGTTAAATTTGCACGTAGGATTCGTGTTTATGGTTATGCTTGCAAATAGAAAAGTTTTTTGAAGAATTTTTATTTTGCGTAAAAATTTAGAGTTAATTTTCTAGAAATTTGAGAATAAAATATTAATAATAATATGACACAAAAATGTTCAAAAAAATTAGTTTTATTGAAAACTTTTTATTATAGAGTTAGAACTCAAGATAATAAATATAATGGAAATCGTACTGAATTTATTACTAATCCATTAACATCTTCAGCATCTTCAATATATCGTATTACAGATAAAAAGTTTAATCCTGTTGAAAATGAATTTTTTGTAGGTAATAAAATAATAATTACAGTAAATAATACTATTTCAGGAATAACTAAACAAACCTCTCAAGATTATATTATGATAAAAACAAAATATGGATTTATAAGTGCTAATACTTTTTATTTTGATAATGGTTCATCATTTCATCCTCATACCACAATACCAATTGTTGATTTTCCGGTGACAGCAGCATCAGGTGATTTAAAAAATGCGGTTCAAGTAACTATTGAATATGATAATGATGGAACTAGATGGAGTAATGGAGTTATATTTGCTCGTAGAATTCATGTTTATGGTTATAAATAATATCATCTAGAATAATCAAAATATTTTTTATATTATAAATGACACAAAAAGTTTTTAACAAAACTAGTTTTGTTAAAAACTTTTTATTATAGAAATAAAACTCAAGATGGTAAAAATATTTCAAATCGAATTTATTTTATTACGAATCCAATAACAGCTTCAGGTTCTTCAATAAGACGTATGACAGATAAAAATTTTAATCCGATTGAAAATGGGTTTATTTCATTTGCTCCTCTAATGGTAATTCCAGCTAATAATTCAATTTCAGGAATTAATAAACAAACATTTCAAGAAACTATTATGATAAAAATAAAATGTGGATTTGTAAGTGCTAATAAATTTTATTTTGAATCTAGTTCAGATTATAATACATCAGTACCAATTGTTGATTTTGCTGTTACAACATCATCTGGTGATTTAAAAAATGCAGTTCAAGTAACTATTGAATATAATAATGATGGAACTAAATTTAGTAATGGTGTTAAATTTGCGCGTAGAGTTCGTGTTTATGGTTATGCTTGCAAATAGAAAATAATTTCTTACATTTTTTATTTTTCTTTTGATTAAAAATTTAGAGTTAATTTTCTCGAAATTTGAAAATAAAATATTAGTAATATTATAAGAATGTCACACAAATGTGAAAAAAAGTTAGTTTTGTTAAACACTTTTTATTATAGGGCTTCAACTAAAGATGTTGAACGTTTTTCAAATTATACTAATTTTGTTACGAATCCATTAACATTTTCAGAATCTTCAATAAGACGTATGACAGATAAAAATTTTAATAATTTTCTGTCAGATGGATTTATTGAATTTAATACAATCAGAATTCCACCGAATAACCCTAATTCAGGAATAACAGACCAAACATTTCAAGAAACTGTTATGATAAAAACAAAATGTGGGTTTGTAAGTGCAAATACATTTTATTTTGATAAAAGTTCAACAATTTTTACAACTAATTCAAGTATTGATTATCCAGCTACAGCATCATCGGGTAATCTTAAAAATGCAGTTTTAGTGCGTATTGATTATGATAATGATGGAACTATTCTTAATAAAGGTAAATTTGCACGTAGGCTTCGTGTTTATGGTTATGCTTCCAAATAAAAAAGCTTTTTTTAGTATAATCAAAAGATTTCTAAATATTTTGATTTTTGCGTAAAAATTTAGATATTTAATTTTCTAGAAATTTTAAAATAAAATATTTCTTATAATATAAGAATGTCACAAAAGTGTGCAAAAAAATTAGTTTTGTTAAAAACTTATTATTATAGAGCTAGAACTCAAGATGGTCAACGTCTTTCAAATTATGTTTATTATAATACGAATCCAATAACAGCTTCAGATTCTTCAATAAGACGTATGACTGATAAAAATTATAATCCGATTGATACTGGATTTGTAAATGCAACTACAATATTAATTCAACCCAATAATCTTATTTCAGGAATAACTAAACAAACATTACAAGAAACTTTTATGATAAAAACAAATTGTGGGTTTGTAAGTGCAAATACTTTTTATTTTGATTCTAGTTCAAGTAGTACTACAACTACACCCATTGTTGATTATTCAGTTACAGCATCATCAGGAAATCTTAAAAAAGCAGTTAAATTAACTATTGAATATGATAATGATGGCACTATTTTTAGTAATGGTGTTAAATTTGCGCGTAGAGTCCGTGTTTATGGTTATGCTTGCAAATGATTTTTTATATTTTTTGATTTTTGCGTAATAATTTAGAGTTAATTTTCTATAAATTTGGAAATAAAATTATTCTTATAATATAAGAATGTCACAAAAGTGTAAAAAAAAACTAGTTTTGTTAAAAACTTACTATTACAGAAGTAGAACTCAAGATGGTCAGAGTCTTGTAAATGCCACTAATTTTGTTACTAACAATAATCCTATGCCTGGAATTCATAAACAAATATTTCAAGAAACTATTATGATAAAACCAAAATGTGGAACATCTTCTGATTCTTCAATCAGAAGTATGACAGATAAAAATTTTAATCCTATTAAAAATAAATTTGTTGAATTTACTACAATAATAATTCCACCTAATAATCATATTTCAGGAATAACTGAACCAGTATTGCAAGAAACTGTTATGATAAAAACAAAATGTGGATTTGTAAGTGCTAATACATTTTATTTTAATACTAGTTCAGACACAACTACCATGGTACCAATTGTTGATTATTTAGTGACAGCATCATCTGGAAATCTTAAAAATGCGGTTAAAATAATTATTGAATTTGATAATGATGGAACACGTTTTAGTAATGGTATTAAGTTTGCTCGTAGAGTTCGTGTTTATGCTTGCAAATAACTAATTAAAATAATTTACTTTTTTCGAAATTTGAAAATATAATAAAATAAATATTATATGTCACAAAAATGCAAATGTGCAAAAAAATTAGTTTTGTTAAAAACTCTTTATTATACAACTCAAACTCAAGATGATCAGTCTAATGCAAATAGTATTACATTTATTACAAATCCAGTAACATCTTCTAGAACTACAATAAGACATCTAACTGATAAAAATTATTATCCAATTAAAAATGATTATATATTATTTATTCCAATAAGAATTCCACCAAATAATCCTATTTCAGGAATAACCACACAAACATTTCAATATACTATTATGATAAAAACAAAATGCGGATTTGTAAGTACAAATACATTTTTTAATGATTCTAGTTCTGATAATTTAGCAACAGCATCATCTGGAGATCTTAAAAATGCATTTCAAATAACGATTGAAACTGATGATGATGGCACTATTTTTAGTAATGGTGTTAAACATGCGCGTAGAGTTCGTGTTTATGGTTGCAAATAAATAATTAGTTTATATAATCAGGTATCATTTGATAAAAAAAGCTTTTCTTTAGAATAATCAAAATATTTTCTTACATTTTTTGATTTTGATTTTTGCGTAAAAATTTAATTTTCTCGAAATTTGAAAATTAAATATTAGTAATAATATAAGAATGTCACAAAAGTGTGCAAAAAAGTTAGTTTTGTTAAAAACTTACTATTACAGAAATAGAACTCAAGATGGTCAGAGTCTTGCAAATGCAACTAATTATGTTACTAATCCATTAACAGAATCAGATTCTTCAATCAGAAGTATGACAGATAAAAATTATAATCCTATAAAAAATGGATTTGTTGAATTTACCACTATATTAATTCCAGCCACTAATCCTATTTCAGGAATAACTAAACAAGTATTTCAAGAATCTGTTATGGTAAAAACAAAATGTGGGTTTGTAAGTGCTAATACATTTTATTTTGACGCTGGTTCATCAACTAATACATCAGTACCACTTGTTGATTACCCAGCAACTGCATCATCTGGAGATCTTAAAAATGCAGTTAAAGTAACGATTGAATTTGATAATGATGGCACTATTTTCAGCAATGGTGTTAAATTTGCTCGTAGAGTTTTTGTTTATGGTTACAAATAAAAAATGAATTATTTATATATTATTAATAATATTATATAAAAAATGCAAAAAACTTTTCCAATTCTATACGGTATTTCAAAAACCGACAAAAAGAAACAATGGGTTATTTCTGTGAAACTTAATCCAGACAAAACCGCAACAATTGAAACCCAAAATGGGTATGTCGATGGGAAAATGAATATTAGCCATCGGGTGATAACCTCCGGTAAAAATATCGGAAAAAAGAATGAAACCACTGTTTTTGAACAAGCGGTTAGTGAAGCTGACCGAAAATATAAAAATAAAATTGAAAAAGAAGGATATTCAACAGATGCAGACAATATTGAAGAAAAAGTATATCCAATGTTGGCAAATAAATTTGACCCGGAAGCAACAAAGAAGAGCGGAATTGTTTTTCCTTGTTTCGTTCAACCAAAAATGGACGGAATCCGCTGTATGACTCATCCCAATAAGACGGGTGGAATAACATTTATGAGCCGGAATGGAATGGAATACAAAGGAATGGACCATTTGGTGCCTGAACTGGAGAAATTCTTTGAAATCGCAAAAAAATTGGGCTATCCCAATATTTACGCAGATGGAGAATTATTTACAACGAAAATCCCATTCGAAGAGATTAATGGCTGCGTTCGCATGGATGAAACGGAAGACCCTGTGAAAGATGCAAAGCTCAAATTGATTGATTACCATATTTATGATATGTATGACGCCGATAATAAAGAACTTGGTTATGAAGCTAGGAAGAAAATATTGGACGCCATTTTCAAAAAAAAGAAGTTCAAAAAATTAATAAATGTTGAAACCCAAGAATGCCCCAACAAGGCGATTGTGATTAAGCTTCATGACTACCATGTTGAAAAGGGATTTGAAGGGCTTATTCTTAGAAATAAGCTTGGACCCTATTTACTTGGATTTAGAAGCAATGATTTAATGAAATTCAAGGCTTTCCAAGACGCTGAATTTGAAATTTCCGGATATAAAGAAGCCGAAGGTGAAGATATTGGAACAATTCTATGGGAATGCTATTATACAAAGACCGATGGAACTCGTGGAACATTTAGTGTTCGACCACAAGGAACCAGAGATGTCAGGCGGAAATTATTTGAAGATGCGGAAAAAAATTTCAAGAAATTATTTCTTGGGAAATTGCTGACTGTAAGATATTTAACATTGAATAAATACGGCTGCCCAACGCAATTGACAGCTGTTGGAATTCGCAAAGATTTATGAAGATAATATAACATCAATTGCACCATTATTGACAATTTTGCTAAGTGCAATATACAATTTTTTATTTTTTTCATCAGTTTTTGGTCTGTATTCATACATATTATTTTTCAATATTCGTTTATTATCTTTATTTGCAAAATTAATTATATTTTTACTATTTTGAGCTAAACCAAAATCAATAAATATAAAATCATAATTTTTACCTTTTTTTACAACAATAATATTATTTGTGTGTAAATCACGATGATATATACCCAATTTATGTAATTTAATAATTTTATCATTTATTTTTTTTTTATCATTATCATCTAATTTACCTTTTTTATCTTTATATTCTTGTAAAGTAATTCCTTGTATATGGTCCATTACAATTAAAGAATAGAGTTTCATTGTAAGTTCATTTAAAATGAAAATTATTTCATATGCTTTTGGAGATAATGAATATTTACCTAATTTTCTCAATTTCTCATATTCATTAATATTTGATTCTAAAAAATCATCTAAATTTCCATAAATATTATCAAACTTTTGTATTTTAATCGCATATTTTTTTGATTTTTTTTTAGCTAAATAAACAGTTCCATATGAACCTCTTCCAATTTCTTTAATTTGATTATATCCAAAATTCTTTATGTATTCTTTTTCATCTACAAATGATAATAAATGAATTGATAATTTATGATTATGTAATATTGATTTTAAATTTGATAAAAATATTTTATCTTTATAGTGTTTATTAAACATTTCATACAATAAATTTATCTTTGGATCTACTTTTTCTATATCTTTCGTGTATTGTTCATTAATTTCTTTATCTGATTTTTTGTCTAATTCACTAAGTTCTGTATCTATAATTTTTATAGATTCTATTATATTGAAGACTACTACCATATAATAAAGAAGATAATTTTATTTATTGAAGAATATATTTATTTTTGCATTTGAAGTATTATTTATAGTCATCTTTTTACCAGTATTTTTATTTATATATGTAGTTCCAGTAATTTTATAATTTTTATTAGAATCAATTATATATATGTTTAAAACTTTATTTTTTATACAATTTACTGTTAAATTTGTTTTTAACGCATTCTTTTCCATAAAAATATTAGATATACCTGTATCTGTACCTGTATTTGAAAAATTTAAAGTAGAAACAGTTGAACATAAATCTTTTGGATAGAAAGTCCATTGTTTTTCAAGAATACGATTATATTCATATTTAATTGGTTGTAAATTATTAAATGATAAACATTGATTTGAAAAATAAAATGAGACATCATTGCAATTAGATCCAAATGTTACTTCTTGATTAGTGCCAGCAATCATTTGGGTTCTTTGTGTGCCTTCAGCTGGATTAATTAATCTTGCCCCATATTTTGATGAATATTCTTTAGAAACACCCTTTACTTTATATAACCATCTTAAAGCACATGCATCCAAAGTCATAATTGTTTCTGGATATCCTGTATTATTTGTATCATAATCTATTTCCTCGGGTAAAAAAAATAAAGCATCAGTAAAAGTCATAATTGTATTAAAACAAGTATTTTGTATATTTCCTGCAATTGCTCGATAATTTAGTGAATAGCCAGTTGCAATACCAGGCATAATTGTTGAGTCAGAACCATCACTAAAAGGATGTGCTAATCCAAATATATGCCCACATAAATGAACTAATGTTTCATATTGTAAACCTCCTTCTCTTACATTTATATCAGTTGTATATGCACTTGAAATAAATAAAATAGTTTTACCGTCTAAAAATGCTGGATCAGTATATAGATAAGAAGGTCCATAAGCAAAACCTAAAAAATTAAAATCTGCGGTAACACAAACAATATCACTTGTCTCATATTCTTGTACAACTTCCGCTGTTGTATTTATAAAAGAAGTATATTGTCGCATAGCTTTCATTGTTTGTTCTTTATATAAAGTACTCCAATTTAAAGCAGATAGGTTACCATCAGATTCTAAAGTATCTTTAATTGCAGGATTTTTATTAACATCATCAGTTGATGTCCAAAAATATACATTAAATTTATTTATTTTTGATAAATCCCATGCATATTGACCAGTAATTGATGATATGTATATGGATTAGTTGGAATATTCTTTTTAATAATGTAACTAGGTGGGATTACTTTTTCAGTAGTAAATTTTTTAGAAGCAAGATATTTTTGAAATATCGTATTTGCAATCTCTGAACCGCATGTTAATTCTATCATATGTAAATATATATAGAAGATAATATAAAAAAATGAAAGATTATATATTAAAACTAATAATAGTATATAATTAATAAAATAATGTTAAAACTTTTTCTGCTTTATTTACTAATTGGGACAACTGTTGGAATCCCAATTTTTTTTCCAACAATTACAAAATCAATTATCTACAGTCAGAAAAAAATGGATATTCCTAATGATGAATGTGGAATTTGCAATTATGTTGTGATACATTCTGAAGAACATATCACAAATGAAACGCTTGAAAAAACAAATATCAATATCATGGAAAATACATGCATGAATTTGCCAAGAAAGAGGCAAAATCAATGCATTCATATGATTCATGACAATTTCAAAAAAATGATTCGAATGATTTCAAAAAAAGAGGATACAAGTATTATTTGTTCAGAAATGCATATTTGCAATACAACTCAAAAAAATATTACGGATTGCACATTCTGCAAATATGCATCTGTTAGAATTGATGGATTCCTAAATAAAAATCATACGTTGTTTGATCTCATCAATTTTGCAGAAAATTTTTGTGAAGATGTATCCGAAAATTATTATGAAACATGCACCCGTTTGATGGATATTCATTACTTGGACCTTATTACCAAATTGATTGATAGAAATAATGCAATTGATGCATGTGAAGCAATAAAGCTCTGTACCGGGGGGGGGAACTAATGGTCAGTTTAACTGACTTTTTATTAAGAGATAAATATTCAAGATAAAAATTATAAGTTGCTATCATCAAATAAGATAGGATTATTATAGAATTCATATCCTTCCAGTGGAGATGTATTTAAGATTCTAGATTCCTCTAATCTTAAATAAAAACACAATGTCCATACTGTATTCAAATACCAAAATAATATTGGATTATAAGTTATATATGCAACTTTTAACCATAAATATTTTTCAGAATAAAATAGATAAATATTGATATTTATAGATACTATAATTTTAATTTGATACATAGTTAAGATATATAAATTGCATTTCTTATTTCCATAATAACTTAATAACAAAAATGGGATACAAATCAAATATTCCTGAATGAAACAACTGAAAAATATTGTACCTAATAAATCAAGAATAATATTTGTTTTAATTATTTCTTGTAGAATACGGATTCGTTCATCATTCATTTTATTATATATTCTTGAATTTTTTTTATATAGTATTTATATTATATAAAATGAATAAAATATTAAAATTTTTTATTATATTAATTGTATTAATTATTATTATTTTTATTATTGAATTTATTAAAGTTTTAGCAAAGATTTATGCTATGTTCTATTATATAAATAAAGATAAATGTTTTGTAATTATGTGTGAAATAGACGATATATGTAAAAAAAATGGAGTACAATATTATTTTTCCGAAGGAACTGCATTAGGTCTTTACAGAAGTGGTGATTTAATAGATTGGGATGATGATATAGATATTGGCATGGAAGAATCACAATATAAGATATTTGTAGAAAAATGTATTCCTGAACTAGTTAATCGAGGATATTATTTAACTTATTATTATCATCCATCAATAAATGGTCATATGCTAGGATTCTTAAAAAATAAACAAATAATAGATGTTGAGAATGTTCAGGTTGGTAAAAAATGTATATCAAAAATGGGTAAATTATGCGATGAATTATTTCCACATATCAAAAAATTAACTGAAAAAGAGTGGAGAGGAAGAATGTTTCCTGTCCCAGAAGAGAGTTATTACGTTTATCTTTATGGAAAAGATTGGAGAATACCAAAAAAAACAAAGAATCAAAATGTATAAAATAATATAATATATTATATTTATTATGAATAAAATATTATAATATAATATATTTATTATGAATAAAATATTATAATATAATATATTTATTATGAATAAAATATTATAATATAATATATTTATTATGAATAAAATATTATAATATAATATATTTATTATGAATAAAATATTAAAATTTTTTATTATATTGATTATATTAATTATTATTATTTTTATTGTTGAATTTATTAAATTATTTGCAAAAATCTATAATAGTATAAATTATATAAATAAAAATAAATGTTTTAAAATTATATGTGAAATAGATGATATATGTAAAAAGTATGATGTGCAATACTATTTTTCTGAAGGAACTGCATTAGGTCTTTATAGAAGTGGTGATTTAATAGATTGGGATGATGATATTGATATTGGATTGGAAGAAGCACAATATAATATATTTTTAGAAAAATGTATTCCTGAATTAGTAAATCGAGGATATTATTTACTTTATAATTATATTCCTGCAATAAATACCAATTTATTATCATTTTTAAAAAATGGACAATTAATTGATATAGAAAATGTTAAGACAGGTAAAAAATGTATATCAAAAATGGGTAAATTATGTGACGAATTATTGCCACATATCCAGAAATTGACGAAGAAAGAGTGGAGAGGAAAAATGTTTCCTGTCCCAGAAGAGAGTTATTATGTTTATCTTTACGGAAAAAATTGGAGAATTCCAAGGAAAACAAAAAATCAAGATTTATAGGAAATAATTAGAGAATAATTTTTTTATCAAATATTGGGAATATATCTTTGTCATGTGAAATAATTATTATGCATTTTTTATATTTTATAAAATGTTTAATAACTTCAATCAAGTCTTTTTTGAGATCAATATCTAATGCATTTGTTGGTTCATCTAAAATTAAAATTTTTGAAGGGGTTATTAAGCCATTAATAATATTTATTATTTGTCTTTCACCTCCTGAAATATTACCTCCTGCTAATCCAACTTTATCTTTATAATTTAATTTGGATAATAATTTTCTTATATTTTCATATTTCATTATAATATTTAATTTATCAACGCTGCTTTTATCATTACAACCATAAAATAAATTTTGATTAATATTCTTATCAAATAATACTGAATTTTGGCTAACATAAATTATGTTATTTCTTAAATAATTTGTATCTATATTTTTTATATTAATGTTATCTATGTAAATATTTCCATCGAATTTATATATTTTAATAATTAATTTTGCAATTGTTGTCTTTCCTTTTCCAGATTTTCCAACAATACCTATTATATTATTTGTATTTAATTCTAAATTAAAATTATCAAAAATTATATTTTTAGAATATTTAAATGATACATTCTTAATTTTTATATTATCAAATTTTAGACTTTTTATTTTTTTATAATCTTTTTCTTTGAATATTTCAACTGAATTTAAAATATTATTATTTATGTATTTATATCGACCCAAATGTTCAATATATTCTGGAATTTCCTGGATCAATTTTAATATATTATCTCTATACAAAAGTAATATTGTAAAGAATGTAATAAATATTGTAATATTAATTTTTTTATAACGAAACATATATATTAAATAAAATATTAGTATAAAAATAGCAATAATTACTATAACATTTATAATTATATTATAATACAATAATTTATTATTATATTTGTAATTAAAATCTACCACATTATTTGTTTCATTATTTAATTTATTTGATTCATGTTGGTGATATCCTCTATAAATTATTTTATCAATATTATTAAATATTTCTTGAATATTTGAGTTAATAAAAGAATAATTGTCTTCACAATTACTTTGTTCAGGAATCATTTTATTTAATATAAAATATCCAGTTAAAAGTATAATAATATTAAAAAATATAAAAAGAATTCCAAATATGAGATTATTATAAATAAAATATATAAATATTACAAATAATATGGAGAAATTAGGTATTACACTAGATATAATCATATTAAAAAAATAATAAAATAATGTACAAATTCTTATCAAAGGACTATAAAGTTTTGAAAAATTAATATTATTTAAATTTTCATTATTTACTTTTAATATATTATCAACAAATTCAGTTTCTAACCAAAATTTTAATTTTATTGTTAAATTATTTTGTTTATGTCTAGAAATAATATATAATAGTACATAAATAATTGATACAATAATGAAATATTTATAGTAATTAAAAACACTTTTTAAATTATTTGTTTGTATAGATTTTATAATATTTGCAGTTATTAAAGCAATAACATTAATTTTTAATAAATTTAATATACAAATTATAATTACTATAAATATTATATTAAATTTTTCTTTTGAAAAAAATTTTTTTACTAAATGACTAAGTAAACTCATAATTAACTAATATAATTTTATATATAAAATTATATTTTATATAAAATTATATTTTATATAAAATTATATTAGTTATTTATGAGTTTATTAAATAAAAAAAAGAATCAAAATGTATAAATATTATATATAATAATTTATGAATAAAATATTAAAAGGTGTAATAATTATTATTGTATTATTATTTTTTATTTTTAATAATGAAATAATTAAATTAACAATAAAATACTATAGAATAAAATATTATATCAATAAAGATAAATGTTTTAAAATTATGAGTGAAATAGATGATATATGTAAAAAACATGGGATAAAATATTATTTTTCTGAAGGAACTGCATTGGGAATCTATAGAAGTGGTGATTTAATAGACTGGGATGATGATGTAGATATTGCAATGGAAGAAGATCAATATAATATATTTGTAAAAAAATGTATTCCTGAATTAGTCAATCGAGGATATTATTTATTATATGAATATATACCAGGAATAAAAAGACAATTATTAGCATTTTTGAAAAATGGACAATTAATAGATGTTGAAAATATTAAGGTAGGTAAAAAATGTATATCAAAAGTTGGAGAATTATGCGATAAATTATTGCCACATATACAGAAATTAACTGAAAAACCGTGGAGAAGAAGAATGTTTCCTGTCCCAGAAGAGAGTTATTATGTTTATCTTTACGGAAAAAATTGGAGGATTCCAAGAAAAACGAAAAATCAAGATTTATAATAAATTGATACTTCACGGTGACCATCTATTTTAGGAATTATATTTACGCAGCCATTTGCATTAACATAATCACCAGTTCCAGATATAATTCTTGCTTTTACTTTAATTCCTGGTCGAAAATATGGTTTTGGTTGTTCATTTATATAAGCAGATTGCCAAGATATTGATCCTTTATCATTTATAAAATATGTCGAATAATCACGTACTAAATATTTACCATCACTATCTTCTTGTACATAAGCATCACTTGATTCATTACCAATTTTTTTATTATCATTATCATAAAGTGGAAAAGTAAAAAACCAGTTACCTATATACGGAGTAGCTTGTATAATAACTTCTTTTGATGTAAAATTTGGGTCATTTCTATTATAGTAAAAAGCTAATTTAGAACACATATAATATAAGTAGAGAAAAAAATTTTATATCTACTTAAAAATTAAGATTTGTATGAAATAACTACATCACTTTGACCATCTGCTTTAGGTGTCAATTTTAAGCAGCCATTTGAATTAACATAATCACCTGTTCCAGATGTTATACGTGCTTTTGCTGTAAATCCTGTTTGAAAATAAGGGTCTGGATTTTCATTTATAGCAGTATATTGCCAGGATATTGACCCTTTCCCATTTATAAAGAATGTAAAAAAATGACGCACTAAATATTTACCATCACTATCTTCTTGTACATAACAATTAACCGATGAAGCACCAATTTTTATATTACTATTATCATAAAGTGGAGCAGTATAAAGCCAATTACCTATATACGGATTCGCTTGTATAATATCTTCTTTTGAGATGAAAGTTGGTGAATTTACATTAAAGTAAAAAGATAATTTAGAACACATATAATAATTTAGATAAAAAATTAAGATTTATATGAAATAACTATATCGCGTCGACCATCCACTTTTGGTGTTAATTTTACACAGCCATTAGAATTCACATAATCATCTGTTCCAGATGTTATACGGGCTTTTGCAGTAACTCCTAAAAGATAGTAAGCATTTGGTTGGTCATTTAAATTAGCATATTGCCAGGATATTGAACCTTTCCCATCTATATAGTATGTCGTAAAATGACGCACTAAATATTTACCCGTTCCAACTTATTATATATAGTCATTAGTTGCTTTATAGCCAATTACTTTGTTATTACTATTGTAAACCAATGACCAATATAGGGAGCTGCTTGTGAAATTTTTAATTTTGATTTGTAAAATTAAAAATTTAATTCATTATAAATTCGCTATACGAATTTATATGAACAACTATTTCAGTGGATTTAAATTCATGGTCATTTTTATTGAAGTAAAAAGACAACTTCGAACACATATTATAAAAGTAGAAAAAAATAGAAATTTGCGGATATTTTGTAATATTATAATATATGAGTCAAATTGTGAAAGAATTACATGCAATTAAAAAATGTATTGCGGGAAAAAAAGAAAAATTCCAGAAATCACATTTTAATTTTCAGGAATTAAACAAGATTTTAGGGCGGTCTATGGAACACACGAAGCCCAATCTTTTATTAGAATTGACTGCCCATGAAATAATTTCAGACCTGAAATTCTTGGAAATAATCGGAGAAATATTTAAGGTTGAATTGGAAGAATTTGTTAAAACAATCAATAATGACTTCAAAACGAATAGTATGCCGCTGGAAATTGAGGGTTTGGATATTGAAAATTTTGACGAAATCAAAGAAACAATTATGAAATATTTAGGGGATTTGAAAAGCTATTATTTGAATAAATTTAGCACAATTCAAACTGTTATGAACAAACAAGATGCTGATATTGATGAGATGACAAGCGAATTTAAAGTTATTGAGCGGATTACTCTTGAGAAACTGGATGTTAATGATAAATCATTGGCGAAATTAGAGAAGAAATATGGGGAAATATTGGTGTATGTGAAGAATAAAATTTCGAACTAACAAACCCTTTTCTCTCTAAGAATTATTCTGAATTTCGCTTTGCGAAATTCAGAATATTATTAGAGCAAAAGTGCTACCCCCAAAACGCTTGCATAACGCTTGCGTTTTTTGGATGAAGAGATTAGTGTTTGAGGGACAAGGGTGATATTTGAGCGGGAATACTCTTTTTTATGTCAGAATATTTGTAAGAAAATTCAGTAATTAATAACAAAAATAAAAAGTAGTAATGCCTTTACAATTCAATAACTTTTTATTATTATAATTAAAATATTTTCATCATAATAATAGATATAAAAATAATATATTTTATAAAATATTCCTCACTTTATAAATTTCAAATATAATGTATTAAGATTAGAGTTTGATTTAAGTAATTTATTGAATTTATTGCTCAACATATTTTTTTCTTTAAGAATCCAGTGTAAGAATTCCCAGAATTGTATGGAACTAAATGTGAAGAAGAAGAGTTCAAACTATTTGTAGTATTTATGGTTGCGAGTCCAGAGGTAAAATCCGATAATCTAAGAACTAATAAAAGTTGTTAACGAGACTTTTTTATTTATGCACATATGTAATAAAATAATAATATTTGATAAAATATGAGTGGAGGAAGTTTAGCTTTTAAGCTTACAAATGATCAAACAATAGATTATGGAAAAGAAACAATTGTTTTATTTAATGAAAAAGATAAATGCAATATTTTTGGAAAAACAGGTTTAATATATAAAGACGGTGTTTTTACAAATAAAAGCAAAAAAAGAGTTGTAGTAAATATTGGCACTTTTATAAGTTATAAGTTAAGTGAAGTATCAAGAGGTCGTTTTGGATTATATATTACAACTAACAGACAAAATGTATCAGAAACAACGCTGAGTTTTTCATCAACACCTTCAACTTTGCCTGTTAAATTATCAACAGCAGTTTCAACTTCTTTATGTCCAAATGATTCATTTAGCGTTCAGGTAATAAATTTAAGTACAGATAGAGTACAATTGGAATTAGATAATGGGTATGTAAGTGTAGTTAAATTAAATAGTTCTTCTTAAATAAATATTTATGCAAAAGAGAATTCGCTAACAGCAGCTTCACCTTGTAAACCAGTTGTATATATCGTGGAACCTCTCCATTTATTTTTACCGCAACTATTAAGAATACATGTGAATGACAAAAGTTTTTCATCATAAATATTTTTGGTTTTTATTGCGATTGTAATAATATTTTGTTTTAAGTCGTGATATAATTCACCATTAATAAAATATGGGTCAGAATATTTAGTAATTTTATATGCAATAATACAATTTAATTTACCGACTTTTTCTAATTCTAATTTAAATTCTAAAATACTAAATTTTTCGGTTTTATCATTAATATAGTAAATATTTAATGAGTTCATTTTTATTATAATATATATATTATTTTTTTATATTTCTAAAAAAATAATATATCTTAACTAACCCATCTTATATTCGAGATGGAAGAATCAACAAATTTATTGAATTATAAAATCTCAAAGAAATATGAAACATCAAATCATCTCTTGAATTGCATTTAAATAATTAGAGAGCTGTAATAGAAATCCCCGATTTGATGCATGTCTTTTGTGCCAGTAGATTACAAACAAGAGTATGTTCTGAATCGGGCTTCTAACCATTTTAAGAAGATATTTCTCGTTACGAATGTAGTAACAGTGTAAAATTGGAGAAGCTATACTTTCAGCAAGCATCTTGTCAACTTCTTGCTTGAAGAATTCTGGGTCCAAACTGTCGCATCTTTCGAGTAGAGAAAAAACAATTGAAAAACATTCAGGAGCTTCTCTACTGGAAAACCGTGGAAATACCCCTGCAAATAGTTCCACAACAGCACTTTCAATTTTTGCTTGGGAAGTGCCAATGACAAATCCTAAGATAATCCTAACAAACTCCCTCATGCAACACTCATGCATAAATATCAAGTGCTTTGGGAAATGAAAGAAGAGCATTTTACTAACATTCTTAACAAATGCAATAGAATTTGGATGCAAAGTGCTTGGCAAATCTTTGCCATTAAAAACATAGGTTGGCAATCTGCATTCATTCCCAGTTTCCACCCTAATAAGATGGGTAAATCGGCGCAGTCTTATTGCAAATTGCAACTTTTTCGGAGAATTCATCAAAATTTCGGATCGACGCAGAAAGTTAATGCGAAATGCAGGCATGTAATCTCTCTTGTTTCCATGAAAAAACGTGAATCTATAGTGGTTCCTCATTTCACCAGTTTGAAACCCGAAATGTTCGATTTTGTCACCTGAACACATCTTATTTGAGACATACATCATAAATTGATGAATAATTCTGGGTCTGATACTGTAATTTGTCACGTGTGTTGAAGTTCCTAACCTCTTTCCAAGAAAGAAAATCAACCCAAACATCTTCATCCGAATGTATTCTTTTCTCGAGATGTTATCTTCATGAGACCGCCTCATACATCCTAGGTCTTTAAGATGGTTCAAACGATAAAGGCAGTACAACAAGAAAAAATCGTTCTGATTGATTCTCATCATTATATTAAGAATGTCTGAGTCATACAGGTCATTTTTCAAGGACCGTATGAGGTCTCGGTGATCTTGCCGAGCACATTTCCCAGAAGTTCCTCTCCCAACTATTGGACCTGGACCATCAGTATCCGGATATTTGTTCAAAAATAATGATAATGAACAAATATCCGGATTTTGAAAAAATAATTCTCTTCGTAATGAATTACGAAAAGGGTATTTTGGAACGATTGGCATTCTAGACAACCATTGAACATAAGCATCTATCATAAGCTGCATTATTTGATTTGGCTTTGCAAATATAGGAAATAATTAAAAAATTATATATATTTAACCATCAATTTTTTTAATCATTTTATAATTGTTAAGTATATATGAAACAATTTGTTTCGATGGTAATGCTCCTTTTGGTTTGCAAATCAAGGCTCCCATTATGTATATTCTCAAGATTTCGATAATATCGTAACATTAAAAATTTCATTGATTTTGTATTTCTGGGATATCTTTACACATAAAACCCAAAAAATCAGGTTCAAATGATATATTCCACTATATTTATTTTATATAGAAAATCTAGATTATTATCCCTTTTTTGAAAGCAATAAAAAAATTGATGAAAATTTTAATGATTTTATTGAATAATATTAAAGATTTCTACGAGAAAATGGTATTCAACATTTTTAGCAACATATTCATGTTCATTACAATGACTCTCTCAATATGCTGGAGTTTTCCGTTCATTTTTACGGCATTGTTTGGACTGAAGTTATTTCGTATTAGCGACCCAAAGTTGACAAAATTCCTCAAGAAGATAAATTCAACTTCTTCAATCACCTCAGATGATCACCCCGAAGAGTGGATTATTGGAAAGTTCTACATAGGATATATCCAAAAAACAAAAAGTGACAATGGCGACAAACGAGAATTATTGATTTTTTGTTCAAAAAAATATTTTGAACAAAAAATTAAAGATATCGACAATGTTACCCAAAATGAAAATAGGAGCGAGACAGATTGCAAGGAATTGATTATTTGGGAACGCCATGGTGGCTACTATTGGCTACAATATGCAAAAAGAACTTTTGATGTCACCGATTTTGTCCCTAGACCGGATCAATCAAACGTAATTGATAAAATATTAGAATTATATAATAAAAATAAGTACTGCGTTGCCCTAATTCATGGTCCAAAAGGATGTGGCAAGTCTATGATTCCTTTGCTACTTGGAAAAAAAATTACAAAGAAAGACCAAGAAGCTCAGTTTTGTGATACATGGAATCCCAAGGACCCAGGTGACCACTTCAGTAATTTATACAATATTATTGAGCCCACCAAAGAATCACCATTGATTGTTGTTCTAGAGGAGTTTGACATTATTATTTCGAAAATACACTTTGGGACAATTACCCAACATAAGAGTATGCCTGCCAATATTTTTGACAAGACTTCTTGGAACCAATTTTTTGACAGGTTTGACCGAAAGTATTATCCTTGGGTTATTCTAATTCTAACATCAAATGTTAAACCGGATGTCATTGACAGTCTTGACCCATCCTATATTAGGGATGGGCGAATCAACAAAATATTTGAAATATGCTAGATTGGAAAGATTTGTAAAATTATTTATAAAAAGGTTTGGTATTTGACGGCGGAGTATGGTAAAACCTTCAAAAAATTGATAATAATTCTATTTATTGAGCAGAATATTTAAATAATATTTTTTTGAAATTAGAGAAAATTAAGGCACACTTGAGGACAACTCCAATTTAGAAGCTAAAAACTAATTGAGATCTATGAATAAGTTTCAAAAAAGCTGAAGATTAACTAAAATCTTTTTGTCGCTGATTTTTGTGAAAATACTCGTTGTTATTATCATTATAAAAATTTTTTAATTTTTATAATGATAATATTATATGTCAAGTAGAAATAGATTCCCAGAAAGAGGGTATAGGACATCCCCACGCACAAATAATATACCAGATCCATCAAACAATAATAATAATCAACCACTAATATTACAAATATTACATCCAGAAGTAAGAGCAGGAGCAAATTTAAGAGGAGTAAATTTACAAAGAGCAGATTTAATAGGAAGAGATATTAGAAGAGCACATTTACAAGGAGCACGTTTAGAAGGAGCATTTTTACAAAATGCACACTTAGAAGGAGCAAATTTAAGAGACGCACATTTAATTGGAGCACATTTAGAAGGAGCATTCTTACAAGGAGCAGAATTATTAGGAGCACATTTAGAAGGAGCACATTTAGAAGGAGCCGATTTAACTGGAGCAGCTTTAATTGGAGCAGATTTAGAAGGAGCACACTTAGAAGGAGCACACTTAGAAGGAGCACACTTAGAAGGAGCAATTTTAATTGATGCAGATTTAGAAGGAGCTTTTTTACAAAATGCCCATTTAGAAAGAGCAAGTTTATTTGGAGCAAGATTAGGAAGAGCAGATTTAGAAGGAACACATTTAGAAGGTGCACAATTAGATAGAGCAGATTTAAGAAGAGCACATTTAGAAAGAGCACATTTAGAAGGAGCATTCTTACAAGGAGCCGATTTAACTGGAGCACATTTATGGGGAACAGATTTTACAGAAGTAGATTTAAGAGGAGTAATAATGGATGAAGAAAATAGACAATCTATCCAACAATCTATCCAACGATCTATCCAAGTTTCTATGGCACGACAGATGGCACAACAGATGGAACGAGAGAGGGCACAACAAGTGGTTGATCAAGAGATACCACGAGATAGGGCACAACAAGTGGTTGATCAAGAGATACCACGACCACGAGAGAGGGAACTTCCGCCAAGACAATCTCTTTTACAAGCTCGAAATCAATCGAGTGCAAGAGCATCTTTTTTAAATAATGGCGATGCTTTAACTATTTCTAATTCTGGTAGAGGAATAATTATAAATATCCCTCGTAAATTACGATTAGAACCTAGTAGTTCTGCAAATAAATCATGTCCTAATTTAAAGCCTTTATATGACCAAATTATGGTTATTGATCTAAATGGAAGATTTCAATTTCATTTTCAAGGTGAAACTGGTGTAGATGCATCAGGTTTAACAAAAATAGTATATGATAAATTATTCCCTATTTATAAAAAATTATATTTTGTTGATGCAGCAGCAAAAGGAGAATTTATATTATTAAAAGACGATATATCTATAGAAGAATTAAATAGAGATACAGACCAAATAATTAGACTTGCAATAGCAGCACGGTCTCAAATTTATTTACAAATTCATCCACAAC
>Ga0315284_10001324_pt1 | contig 35212 bp, 23 predicted proteins | sample YL17G09_16_MG_FD_203696 | JGI IMG/M metagenome (GOLD analysis project Ga0315284, IMG submission 203696) | Sediment microbial communities from Yellowstone Lake, YNP, Wyoming, USA - YL17G09_16 | ecosystem: Environmental > Aquatic > Freshwater > Lake > Sediment | place: USA: Wyoming | collected... | reverse complement strand
AAGAAGGGCTGAAGATGGTGCAGGCGGCCCGCAAGTACAACCGCGTGGTCCAGGCCGGCACCATGCAGCGCTCCGGCGGCTATTTCCAGAAAGCCGCGGAGATCGTCAAGAGCGGCGCCATCGGCGAGATCACCTTCTGCCATGCCTTTCAGAGCGGACGGACCAGCAGGAAGGGCTTCGGCAATCCGCCCGACAGCGACCCGCCCGCGGGTCTCGATTGGGACATGTGGCTCGGCCCCGCGCCGAAGGTCCCGTTCAACGCCAACCGCTGGGGCGTAAAGACGGCAGGATTTCCTACTTTCCGGTATTTCTGGGATTATGCGGGCGGGGCAATGACCGACTGGGGCGTGCACTTGATTGATCCGCTCCACCAGTGTTTCGGCGACGTGATGCCCCTCGCCATTTCGGCCAATGGCAGCAAGTTCTATCTGCAGGACAACCGCGACACTCCCGATACCTTGCTGGCGACTTTCCACTACCCGAAATTCCTTGCCAGCTACGAGAGCCGCACTTGCAACCCGATGCCGATGTTCGGGCCGCATGGTTCCGGCACCTCAATCCATGGAACCGAGGGCACGATCATCGTCCATCGGCGCGGATGTTGGGTGATCCCCAACGAAAAATCCAGCCTGGCACCCGCGACCTGGGAAAAAGACGCGGCGATGAGCGAGATGAACGTGCCCCATTGGAAGAATTTCATGGCCTGCATCAAGTCGCGCGAAAAACCGATCAGCGACATCGAGACCTGTGTTCGCTCCTCGACGGTCTCCCTGCTCGCCAACCTGTCGATGCGCTACAAGTCATGGCTGGATTGGGACGAGAAGAACTGGATGGTGGCGCAAGACGCGGTCAAACCGTATCTGAAAGTCCAGTACCGCAGCCCCTGGAAGCTGAAAGTGTGATCGCCCGATATGTGTGCCGCCGGCTTTTGTGATTGCCCAGGACCTTGGCCCTTGAATGGCGTGGTACACTTCCAGGCGCAGGAAGGGACCGCGCCATGTCCAAATCGCATTCTTCCGAAAATCGTTGGCAGTTCCAATCGGGTCCGGTGTCGCGGCGGCGGCTTTTGGCGGCCACGGCCGGATTTGGCCTTACGGGTATGCTTGGGGCCTTCAGCAGCCTGGCTGCGGCACAGCGGGCTGCCGCGAGCAAGCGGCCCAACATCGTCGTCATCCTGGCCGATGACCAGGGCTGGGGCGACCTGAGCATCCACGGCAATACCAACCTCTCGACGCCGCACATCGACTCGCTGGCGCGCGACGGCGCGCTGTTCGAGCGTTTCTATGTCTGCGCGGTGTGCGCCCCCACGCGGGCCGAGTTCCTCACCGGGCGCTATCATGGGCGCGGCGGCGTGCGCGGTGTCAGCACCGGCGCCGAGCGCCTCAACCTGGACGAGAAAACCATTGCTCAGAGCTTCAAGGCCGGGGGCTATGCGACGGGCGCCTTCGGCAAGTGGCACAACGGCTCCCAATTCCCCTACCATCCGAACGCGCGCGGCTTCGACGAATACTACGGCTTCACCTCCGGCCACTGGGGGCTGTACTTCGACCCGGAGCTGGACCACAACGGGAAGCTGGTCCGGGGCAAAGGCTACATCACCGACGACCTGACCAACCACGCGCTCGATTTCATCACCCAAAACAAGGACCGGCAGTTCTTCTGCTACCTCCCGTTCAACACCCCGCATTCGCCGATGGAGGTTCCGGACCGCTTCTTCGAGAAGTTTGCGAGCCTGGAGCCGAAGATGCGGGCCCGCGATCCGAAGCTGGAGGAGATCCCCATGACCCGGGCGGCGCTGGCCATGAGCGAGAATATCGACTGGAACGTGGGCCGGGTGCTGGCCAGGATCGAGGAGCTGAAGCTCGCCGGCGACACCATCGTCATGTACTTCAGCGACAACGGGCCCAACAGTTGGCGGTGGAACGACGGCATGAAGGGCCGCAAGGGGTCGGTGGACGAAGGGGGTTTGCGGGTGCCGTTCCTGATCCGCTGGCCCGGCCACATCCGGCCCGGCGCCAGGATCCCGCAGATCGCCGGAGCCATCGACCTGCTGCCCACGCTGGCCGACATGGCGGGCGTCCGCGTCGTCAGCACCAAGCCGCTGGACGGCAAGAGTGTCAAGCCGTTATTGCTGGGAACGGCAAAGGAATGGCCCGACCGCATGATTTTCTCGCTCCAGAACAAGCGCATCAGCGTCCGCAACCAGCAATACCGCCTGGATGCCGGCGGCCAGTTGTTCGACATGGTTGCCGATCCCGGCCAGGACCGCGACATCTCAAAGGAGAAACCGGAAGTCGCGGCGAAACTGCGCGAGGCGGTGGCGCAATGGGGCAAGGAAGTGCTGCCGATGGTCGGCCCGGATGACCGTCCGTACCCGGTCGGGCACTCCAAGACCACTATGCTGCCGGCCCGCGACGGCGTTTCCGGCGGCGGCATCAAGCGCAGCGCCAACGCTCCCAACTGCTCCTACTTCACCAACTGGACCAGCAAGGACGACAAGATGACCTGGGACATCGAAGTGGGCCAGGGCGGCGAATATGACGCCGACATTTATTACACCTGCCGCCCGGAGGATGTGGGTTCGATCGTGGAGCTGAGTTTTCTGGGGGCGCGCGTCCAGGCCAAGATCAGCGAGGCGCACAATCCGCCGCTGATTGGCGCGGAGTTCGACCGCGTGCCGCGGGGGGGCGAGTCCTATTGGAAGGATTTCCGAGCGCTGCGGCTGGGGGCGATTGCGCTCGCCAAGGGCCGCGGCGAGCTGCTTCTGCGCGCGCTCGACACTACCGGCAAACAGGTCGCCGACATCCGCTACGTGATGCTCACGCGCCGCAAATAGGCGCCCGCAACCGAGCCGCCACCGTGAGGGAGCGTTCCCGACTCATCATGGTTCCGCGGACGCTCGCTGACGCTCGCGGCTCGGTTCGAGCGATGGAGGTACCCATGAGAAAGCTTACCGTCCTGCTCACACTCGTTTTGATCACTTCGCTTGCTCAAGCGCAATCCCGGATCACCTCCCCCGAGAAATTCTTCGGATTCCAGCTCGGCAGCGACCGCAAAATGGCGCGCTGGGACAAAATCGTCGAGTACTGCGCGCTGCTGGAGAAGGAAGGCGGCGGCAAGCTCAAGGTGGTGAACATGGGGCCGAGCACCATGGGCAACCCCTTCCTGCTGGTGATCATCTCTTCCCCGAACAACATGGGCAGGCTGGAGCGGCTGCGCGAGGTGAACGCCCGGATCAGCGATCCCCGCGGGCTCACCGAGCAGGAAGCCAGGAAACTGATCGGGGAAGGGAAGGCGGTCATCTGCCAGTCCATGAGCCTCCACGCCACGGAGATCGGCGGGACGCAGATGGCGCCGGAGCTGGCCTATGACCTGGTCTCGCGCGCGGACGAGGAAACGCAGCGCATCCTGGACAACGTGATCTTCCTCATGGCGCCGTCGTTCAACCCCGACGGCCAGATCATGGTCACCGACTGGTACCAGAAAACCCTGGGCACCGAGTACGAGGGGTCGAACCTGCCGTGGCTGTACCACAAGTATGTGGGCCACGATAACAACCGGGATGCCTTCCAGAACAACATGGCCGAGTCGCAGTACATGTCCAAGGTGCTGTTCCGGGATTGGATTCCGCAGGCCTACATCGACCACCACCACATGGGCAGCTACGGCGCGCGCATCTATGTCCCGCCCTATGCCGAGCCCATCCGGCCGCACGCCGACCCGCTGATCTGGCGGGAGATGAGCTGGTATGGCGCGCACATCGCTTATAAAGAAGAGGAGGCCGGCCAGTCGGGGATCCTGAACATGGCGCAGTATTCCGGCTGGGGCCATTTCGGGTTCCACTGGATCACGCCCTTCCATAACATCGCCGGCATGCTGACCGAGTCGGCCAGCGCCAAGCTGGCCACGCCGATTTTCATTCATCCCGACCAGCTCCGCGGAGGCGCGCGCGGCCTGCCCGACTACGAGGAACAAACCACCTTCCCCAATCCCTGGCCGGGCGGCTGGTGGCGGCTCCGCGATATCGTCGAACGGCAGAAAATTTCCGCCTGGGCCCTGCTGGACCTGGCGGCGCGCAACAGGGAGACGGTGCTGTGGAATGCCTACCAGAAGGCCAGGAGGCAGACCGAACGGGGCGTGGCCGGGAAGCCCGCGGCCTACGTGGTTCCCCCGCTCCAGCATGATCCGCTGACCGCCGTGAAGCTGGTCAACAAGCTGCTGCTGCAGGGCATCGAGATCCAGCAAGCAACCAAGGGCTTCACCACGGCCGGCGGCATGACCTACCCGGCCGGGTCCTATGTGGTCTCGCCAGCGCAGCCCAAGATGGGCGTGATCCGCTACCTGCTCGGCCGCACCGTGTATCCCGACAACGACTGGACCAGGGCCAGGGACGGCTCCCCGATGCGGCCCTACGACATGGCCACCGACACCATGTACGAGTTCATGGGCGTGCGCGTCGATCCCCTCGACGAGGAAGTCAAAGCCGGTCTGGCAAAACTCACCGGCGCGGTCCAGGTGGCGGGAAAGGTGGCGCCGGGCGCCGTGGCCTACGCGCTCGATGGCAGGCTGAACGACAGCTTCCGGGCGGTGAACATGCTGCTGGAGAAAGGCCTGGCCGTGCGCCGCGTCGATCGGGCGGGCCAGGGCCTGCGCCCCGGCGACTTCCTGGTGGACGCGGGGCCGGAAGCCGTGTTCGCCCCCATTGCCAGGGAGACGGGCGTCGATTTCACGGCGCTCAAGCAGGATCCGCAGCAGGGCACGCACCAGGTCAGGCGGCTGCGCGTGGCCATGTACCAGCGCTACTTCGGCGGCAACATCGACGAAGGATGGACCCGCTGGCTGCTGGAGCAGTTCGGCTTCCCGTACACCTCGCTGATGGACGCCGAGATCAAGAAGGCCGAGAAGGGCGGCCTCAACGAGAAATACGACCTCATCATCCTGCCCGACGATTCCACCGCCACCATCACCGGTGAGCGGTCCGCGGCTCCCGGCGGCCGCGGTGGACGCTCGGAGATGTTCGGCCGGCTCGAAGAGACCTATCCGCCGGAGTACCGCAGCGGCATCGGCAACGAAGGAGTGAACGCGCTGAAGACTTTTGTGCAGAAAGGCGGCGCCCTGGTGACGCTTGGCGGGGCCGGCAGCTTCGCCATTGAGAAGCTCGGGTTGAGCGTCCGCAACGTGGTCGCCAGCCAGAGTTCGAAGGAGTTCTGGTGCCCGGGCTCGACGCTCAAAGTGAAGTTTGACAATGCGCATCCGCTGGCCTACGGGATGCCGGCAGAGGGCCTGGCGCTCTACCTCAGCGGCAATCCGGCGTTTGAGATCGTTCCCAGCCAGCACAACGAGCGGTATGAGGTGGTGGTGCGTTACGCCGACCGCGATCTTCTTCAGAGCGGCTGGCTGGTCGGGGAACAGACGCTGGCCAAGAAGGCGGCCATGGTGGCGGCCGGGTACGGCAGCGGCCGCGTGATCCTGTTTGGCCTCCGGCCGCAGCACCGCGCCCAGACGCACGCCACCTTCAAGCTGCTGTTCAACGCATTAATCCGCTAACTCTGAGTCCGCCGGTGTATACTCCCCGGCATATCGGGCCTTGAGAAAGACAGTGTGGAATGGAGGAATGTGCCGATGAAACTTCTGACTGCTGCTGCTGTGATTTTCTTTTTCCTGCTGGCGGGGACCTGCTTCGCCGCTGACATCGACGGCAAATGGGTGTCCGAGCGCAAGATGGAGCGCGACGGCCAGGCGTTCACCATAAAGCAGACCCTCGAGCTGAAAGCGGAGGGGAGCAAACTAACCGGTACCGTCACCGTTGTTTTCGGCGACATGGAGCCCATGAAATCCGCCATCCGGGACGGGAAGGTTGATGGCAACAAGTTCTCCTTTGTGACCGTCGCTTCCACGCCCAACGGGGAGTTCAAGATGGCTTACGAAGGGACGGTCGAAGGCGACACGTTGAAAGGGTCGTCAACTCGTGAAGGCGGGCAGAGCCGCCCCTTTGAGGCTCAGCGCAGCAAGTAAAGGGTCATTGAAAATCGGAGGCGCGGCCACAGGGTTCAGACTGATGAGGCAGAAGTGGCTCGCCTTGGAGGAGATAGCAATGAAGAAAATGTTGGCCGTCGTGCTCGTACTGGCGCTGTGCGCGGCGACGTCCCCGTTGCTGGCGGGGGCGGCGCCGGGGGCACAAAAGGGCAAAGCCAAGAGGGAATCCAGGCTGAAAACGAAGTTCGGACAGCTCGACACGAACAAGGACGGAAACATTGCCCGCGACGAATTCAAGGGCAAGCAGAAGGCGTTCGGCCGGATGGATGCGAACGGCGACGGCAAGATCAGCTTCGACGAGTACAAAGCCGCGAGCGAAAAGGCGGGGAAGGGCGGCAAGCGCGGCAAAGGGCGGAAGGGGCAATAGCCCGCCGCAGTGCGCGGGTGGCGCAACCGCCCGCGCGCAACGCGCGAACGGCCGGACGGGGGAAGTTCTCGTCAGCAAGAAACCTCATGCCGTTGTCAGCGGGTAGACCCTCTCCGAATGAAGCACCTCGCTCGCATAGGCAAGGCAGGCGCGGATATCCTCGGCCGTGAGATTGGGATAGCTGTCAAGGATCTGCTCCTGTGTCCAGCCTTTGGCCATCAGGTCCACGACAAGCTCGACGGCTATGCGCGTGCCTTTGACCACCGGCTTCCCCACGAGGATCCTTGGATCAACGTTGATACGGTCCTGCCAACTCATCAACACCAAGGATACCAGACAACGAGGCCGTTCGTCGCAGGCAATTCACCTGCAACCCGCTGCTGAAGCAGAGGCGCATCCGCAGGTGCGCCACGCACCGCTACTCGCTCATGGGCGGAGGGAGGAAGTCGTAGTCGAGGATCATCTTCTCTTGCAGCGCCATCAGGTGCTGGCGCTCCACGTCGCGCACCTCGGGGCGTCCCGCCAGGTTGTTCAGCTCGCTGGGGTCGTTCTCCAGGTCGAACAATTCGAGCACCGGGCGCGGATTCTGGAAGTAGGCGCGTTCGTGCTCGGGCTTCAGCTTGCCTTCGCGGTGCGCGGCCAGGATCTGCTGCCAGCTCGGGTCGCGCGCGCTGTCCACGGGCTGGTACTCCATCGAGGGGGTGCAGTTGTAGATGAGCTTCCAGCGCTCGCTGCGCGCGCAGCGCGACAGGTCGAAGGTCGAGGACTTGGTCTGCGGCGTGAACGGCGCATTGCCGTGCGGCAGGCGGAAGCCGAAGATGTACTCGCGCGGCTGGTAGGAGCCGCCCGTCAGCAGGCCCAGGAAGCTGCGGCCCGACATCTCCTTGGGCGGCTTCCCTCCGCCGGCCTCGATGAACGTGGGCGTGACGTCCTCGCCCGAGATCAGCGAGCGCGTCGTAGCGCCCGCCTTCACGCGCCCGGGCCAGCGCACCATCAGCGGCGTGTTCAGTCCCGGATCGTACAGCGAGCCTTTTCCGTGCGGGAAGGCCATGCCGTTGTCGCCGATGAACATCACCAGCGTGTTTTCCTCCAGGCCGTTGCGGCGCAGCACATCCATGGACTCGCCGAAGAGGCCATCCATGCGCTCCACCTCGCCGCAGTAGGCGGCCAGGTCCTCGCGGACGCCGGGCAGATCGGGCAGGTGCGCGGGCAACCGGATCTTGGCCGGATCGACCTTGCCGGCGTTCTTGTCCCACACGTGATGCGGGTCGCTGTAGTTCATCCAGAAGAACCACGGGCGGCCTTTCGGCACTTTGCCCAGGAACTCGCTGAGCTTGGCGGGCGTCTGCGTCTGGGCGGAGACATCCAGGTAATCCACCCGGTTTTTCCAGGTCTGCAGGCCATACTTGTCATAGACGGCCTTGGTGACGGCGCCGGCCTTGATCACGCCGTTGAGGTGAAAATAGCGCCCGCAGACGCCGGTGTAGTAGCCCAGCGGCCGCAGGACCTCGGGCAGCGTGATGATCTCGGGAGGCAGCGGCGAGTTGAAGCGCCCCATGCGCACCGCCACCGGCGAGCGGCCCGTCAGGAAGGCCGTGCGTGATGGAACGCACTGCGGCGCCGAGCAGAAGCTGCGGTCGAAGCGCATGCCGGCGCGGGCGAAGGCGTCCAACACCGGCGTGGCCATGTAAGTCGCCCCGTACGCGCCCAGGTACGGCACGCTGTGATCGTCGGACAGGACCAGCAGAAGATTGGGCGCGGCGCTCCGCGATTGGGCCAGGGCCGGCGCCGCGGCCAGCCCCTGCATCAGAGTGCGGCGAGTGAGTTTCATAGCGGTCAAATCTTATCAGGGAGAGAGGGGCCATCCGCGGATTTCGCCGACGTGCGCAGATTCAGACTGCCTCCGAATCCGCTCAATCCGCGAAATCCGCGGATGGTCATTGCGCCTCGTTAAAACACATACTTCAGGGCGAACTGGACCTGCCGCGCCGGAAACGTGGAGCGGATGGTGCCAAAGGCCGAGCTGGTGCGGGTGTTGTTCGGGATCCCGAAGTTCGTGTGGTTGAGCAGGTTGAAAAACTCGCTGCGGAATTCGATCTGTCGGCTCTCCTTCCACAGCGGGAACGCTTTGTGCAGGCCCAGGTCGGCCTGGTAGAAGGCATAGCCGCGCGCGATGTTGCGCCCGGCATTGCCGAACGGATACCGCGGGTCGGTCGGCGATACCACGTTGTTCTTGTCGAAGTAGTTGTCGATGTTGCGCTGGCCCTCCGGGGCCATGAAATCGCCGAGCAGATTGGGGCGGTAGGTCGGCGCGCCGCCCGTGGCCACCGAGAGCTGCGTGGTGGGGGCGTAGTTCAGGTTGACCGGCGGCCCGCTGGTCATGGTGTTGATCATGGTCAGGCGCCAGCCGCCGGCAATGCCGTTCAGCACCGGGTGCGCCGAGGCGCCGAATTTCCGGCCCTTGCCGTAAGGCAGGTCGTAGACCAGCGTGGTGGTGTTGTTGAAAGGCTGGTTGTAGCTGCCGACACCCTTCTCGTTCTTCAGATCGCGGTAGTTCACCCGCGAGTTGTCCCCGTTGAAGACCTCCAGGTGGCCGGCGGCGTTGTCGATGGACTTGGACCAGGTGAAGGAGTTCAGCACATACAGCCCGCCGGAAAACTTCTTCTCGATCTTCATCTGCAAGCCGTTGTAGTTGGAGAAGCCGCCGCCCCAGGAGATCTGAACCTGGCCGAACGTCTGGAGGGGCCGGCGGGGCTGTACCGCCAGGTTCTCGCCCAGGCCGTTGGGCCGCGCCTGGTTGTAATCGCCCAGGATCATCAGCTTCACTCCCCGGTTGCCGACGTAGGCGATATCGAACACCAGGTCGCGCCTGATTTCGTGCTGGATCGTGAAGTGCCAGCTCTGCACGTAGCCGGTGCGGTTGTCGGCCGGGGTGTAGTTGACGCGCGAGGTGAGCGTGCTGAAGCGGTCCGCCGTAACCATGCTGGGCACATACCCCAGCGCTGTGGGCCGGAAGCAGGTGGGCGAGGCCTGGTCGGCGGCGCAGGTCGGATTGGCGGGCACCTGGTCGATGATGGTGTTGATCACCGTCGGCCCGTTGTAGGAGAGCATATTCTCCCCGCCCATGCGGTTGAAGTGGATGTAGCTGACGCCATAGCCGCCGCGGATCACCGTCTTTCTCATCACGCTGTAAGCGAAGCCGATGCGCGGCGCCCAGTTGTTGCGGTCGGGCTTGACCAGCGCGCGGCCGTAGATGCCGCCGCCGCCGGCCGGGATCAGCTTCAGCCCCGCCGGGTCGAAATTGCTCAGGCGGTTGTCGGCTTCCCACTGCGGCGTCGCGTACTCGTAGCGCGCGCCCACGTTCAGCGTCAGCTTGGGCGACACCTTAAAGTCGTCCTGGAAATAGAAGAAGTTCATCCGCTGGCGGTAGTTGACCACCACGAAGTTCGCAAAGGAGTAGGAGCTGCGCGCGCCGAACAGGAAGTCGGCGATGTTGTAAATATTGTTGGACGAGCGCCCCGACGGCCGGCTGAACTGCCCGGCATAAGTATCGAGGCCATATTGCGGGGCGAAGTCGTTGATCTCGGTGTGGATGGTCTGGAACTCCCAGCCGAACTTCATGGAGTGTCGCCCCCGGATCTTCGAGAAGTTGACCTTGGGGTCAATCGCCAGTGGATTCTGGAACTGCGGGACGCTGCTGCGGCGTCCCATGGCCTGGTAGCCGGAGATGCTCTGGGTGTTGAGGCCGCCGGCGATGGAGGGATCGGTGGGCAGCCCCTTGATCCCGTACTCCTGCTCCATATTGGGCAGGCCGAGCTGCAGCGGCCATTTTCCGGCGATGCTTCGGGTGATGCCCAGCCGGAACTCCAGCAGCGAGGTGGGGCTGATGGTGTAGGTCAGGCCGCCCGCCCACTGCTTGTTCACGATGTGCACGTTGCCCTGGCTGTTGTCGGCCCCCAGCGGCAGCGGAATCACCGGGTTATCGGTCTGGTTGAACTCCCGGTGGCTGTAACGGAGGAAGGCGTTGACCTTGCTGTTGAAATAGTGATCCAGGCGCCCGTCGCCCTTGTCATCGACGAACGGCACGCGCGGCATGTTGTCGTAGTTGTTGGCCGTGCCCGGGCGGGTGGTTGCCGGAAGCTGGCTGTACACCTTCTGCGCGAACGGAGTGATGGCCGAGGCCGGGATCACGCCGTCGGCGTACGTGTCCTTGGTGAACGGGTTGTAGATGGGCGTCCCGAAAATGCCCCTCCGCTGATCCATGGTGGGGACGGTGATGATGCTCAACTGCTTCTGCACCCGCCGCAGGCCCTCGTAGTCGGCGAAGAAGAAGGTCTTGTTGCGGCGGATGGGGCCGCCCAGCGCCCCGCCGAACTGATTCTGGATGTACACCGGCTTGCCGAGAGTGGGCTTGAAGAAGCCGACGGCGTTCAGCTTGGTGTTCCGCAGATATTCCCATGCGGAGCCGTGGAACTCGTTGGTGCCGCCGCGGACCGAGACGTTGACGATCGCGCCGCCGGCACGGCCGTACTCGGCGCTGTAGTTGTTGGTCTGCACCTTGAACTCCGTGACCGCGTCCGGAGCGAGCTGCACCACCTGGTTCGAGTAGCCCTGGTTGCTGGTGCCGTAGGCGTTGTTATCGACGCCATCGACCATGAAGTTGTTCAGCGAGCTGCGCAGGCCATTCACGTTATAGGACGACTCGCGATCGGGGATGGCCGAGCGCCGCGCGCCCGGGCTCAGCAGCGCCAGGTCGGCATAGGCCCGGCCGTTCAGCGGCAGGTTGATAATGGTCTGCCGCCCGATCAACTGGCCCCGGTCGCTCGAATCGGTTTCCAGCACCGCGGCGGCCCCGGTGACCTCGATGGTCTGGGTGGTGTCTCCCACCTCCAGCCTCAAATCCACTCTCTGGCGCGCGTTGACCGCCACTGTAAACTCCTGGGCCAGGGCGGTCTTGAAGCCGGCCGCCTCCGCTTTAATGCGGTAGCTGCCGGAACGCACGTTGAGAAACTCGTAGTTGCCGACGGCATCGGTTACCGCAGTCACCGAAATGCCGGTCTTGGTGTTCTCCAGGGTTATCTTGCTTTGCGGGACGACGGCTCCGGAGGGGTCCTGGACCGTGCCCAACACCGTTGCCGTTTCGAATTGAGCAAACGCCACGCCGGCCAGCAGCAACACCAGGGCCGCCGCCAGGGGAAGGATAAACATCGCCCGTTTCATAGACTTGCCGCCTCCTTTCGAGGTTGCCAATAACATGGCCTTTCCTTTGTGAATAACCGCTTTCCGGCGGAAAGTCAAGCGCACGGTCCGCTGGCTCCGCGGCCGCTGCGCCGGCGGTGCAACTGCGGGGCTCTCGTCGGGCTTGACACGGCCGCGATTATTTGACTTGATTCTCGGGTTGCACCTGGAAGCGATCATGAAGACGCGGCTTAAATGGTTCGGGTTGCTGGCCCTGGTCACCACGCTGTTTTTTTGGAAGATCGTGCTCAGCGACCAGTTCTCGATGATCCTGGAGTACGAAGGAGCCAACCAGGGCTACTCCTGGTATCACTTCTCGGCCGCGTCGCTGCAAAAGGGGGTGCTGCCCCTCTGGGATCCCTATACCCACTCAGGCCGCAGCTTCAGCGGGGAAATGCAAACCGGACTGTTCTATCCCCTCAAGCTGCCGCTCTACCTCTGGCCGCTCGAAGAGGGGAAGCCGCTTTCGGAGCGCGGGTTTCACATCCTGTACGTGTTCGCCCACCTGCTGGCGGCCAGCTTCATGTTCCTGCTGGCCGAGGAGCTGGGCCTGGAGCGCTTCCCGGCGTTTGTTTCCGCCATCTGTTTCGGCCTGGGCGGCTTTGTGGGCAAGACTATGTGGCCCGACATGGTGGACAGCGCCATCTGGCTGCCGCTTATTTTTCTGTTCCTGCTGCGCGCCTTGAACGCGGGGTTGACGGCGAAAGGCGCGGCGCACGCCGCTCTGGCCGGCGCGGCCATGGGGATGTCGGTGCTGGGCGGCCGCCTGCACGTGCCGCTAATGGAGGGCCTGGTGGTGGTGAGCGCCGCCGCTTTTTTTGCCTGCGCGCCATGTTTCGAACAGAGCCGTCCCGCCAAGCGGGATGAGCGAGCGATCCGCTCCCTGATCCCGCTTGGCGGGACGGCTCTGTCGAGACCACTGATGTGGGCCGCCATCGCCGTGGCCATCGTCGCCGTCATCGCCTTTGCCGTCAGCGCCGTCCAATTGCTTCCCTCGATGGAATACAGCAAGATGGCCATCCGCGCGCTGGGCGGCGACCTGACTATGCCCGCGCGGCAGAAGATCCCCTATGCCCACTTGAACGACGGTTTCCTGCCCAACGCCATCTTCGCTTTCTTCCTGGTCTATCCGTTCGGCGGCAACATCGGTCACGGAGAGGTGAGCCCCTACCTCGGCGTGCTGCCGTCGCTGCTGGCCGGCATCGGCATCTGGCGCGGCTGGAAGCAGCCCTGGGTGCGCTACCTGGCCGGCCTCGCGGTGCTGTCGTTTTTTTACTCGCTGGGCTTCTTCACGCTGCTGCACGGCCTGCTGTACGCGCTCGTGCCCTACCTCTGGATGGGCAGGGAACCGGGCCGCTTCATTTACCTGACGCACTTTGCGTTGGCCTTGCTGGCCGGCTTCGGTGTGCAGGCCGTCTTGTCGGAACAGGCCCCGGAGTTTTTGCCGCGCCTGCTCAAGCCGCTCAGATGGGTGGTGGGCCTGGTGGCGGCCGGTCTGGCTGTCCAGGCCATGTTGAACTACCCGCCGGTGAACGAATGGAGTTATTTCGCGCTGACCTTCCTTCTGGCGGCCCTCATCTTCGTCACCTGCGCGGCGCATGGGCGCCGGGGCAGGGAAATGCAGGCCATCGCGGTGCTGCTGATTCTGTTCGACTTCGGCCCCACGCATTGGATCATTCGCAACAAGGCGCAGGAATCGAGCAAGGGTACCAACCATCTGGCCTTGCTCCTGAATTGCCGGAAGATGGCCGACTTCCTGAAAGCCCAGCCCGGGCTGTTCCGCGTGGACATCTCCGGCAGCGGGGAGCCTAATATCGGCGACCTGTACGGGATCCAGACGACCGGCGGCATGTCGGCCACCGAACTGGACTATTACGGCCGCTTTCTCGCGCTCGATCGCCGCGCCTTCGATCTGCTCAACGTGCGCTACCTGGTGCGCAAGCAGGCGCTGCCTAACGACAAGCTGGTGTTCCAGGACGGCACGTGGAGTATCTACGAGAATGCCGGTGGTTATCCGCGCGCCTGGGTGGTGCACCAGGCCGAGGTCGAGCCTTCCGCCGGGGCATTGTTGCAGCGCGTTGGTTCCGCCTCGTTTGACGCGCGCCAGGCGGCCCTGCTGGCGCGGCCGCTCGAGACCCAACTGGAGCCCGCCGCGGCCGGACAGGCCGACACCGCGGAGGTGACGGACTACGGCGCCAACCGCATTCAGGCGCGAGTGCGCGCGCGGTCGCGCGGCCTGTTGGTGCTGAGCGAAGTGGATTACCCGGGATGGCGGGCCACCGTAAACGGAGCGCCGGCCGCCATCCACCGCGTGGATGGCCTGTTGCGGGGCGTGGTCGTGCCGCCCGGCGAAAGCACCATCGTGTTCCGTTATGCGCCGCGCTCGGTGCTGGCCGGCGCGCTCCTGTCATGTGTTTCGCTGTTGGCGATTGCGGGATTCGCCGTCGTGGTTTTCCGAAAGCCGACTGTAAACTGTAGGCTGTAGGCTGTGGGCAGGAGGCCTTCAGCCTACAGCCCACAGCCTGTAGCCCAAGCTCTTATGACCCGACCGACGACAAAGTGGCTGCTGCTCCTGCTGCTGGGAGTGGGCCTTTTTTACTGGAAGATTGTCTTCACCAGCCAGTTCTCGGTGCTCGCGGAATACGAGGGCGCCAACCAGGGCTATGCCTGGGCGCATTACACGGTGGCCAGCCTGAAGCATGGCAGCTTGCCGCTATGGGACCCGTACGCACGCGGAGGCATCAGCTTCATCGGTGAAATGGACACGGGCCTTTTCTACCCGCTCAAGGCGGTCCTGGCCCTGGTTCCGTTTAATCGTGCCGGTGTTCTGTCGCCGCGGGCCTTCGAGCTGTTCTTCGTGTTGCTCCATTTTGTGATCGCCTGCGCCATGTTCGCGCTGGTCCGGGCCCTGGGTTTGAGCCATTACGCGGCGCTGGTGGCCGGCGCCTGCTTCGGACTGGGCGGCATGGCGGGACGCGTGGGCTGGCCGGATCTGCTGGATTCGGCTGCCTGGCTGCCGGTGATCGTTTTGTTCCTGCTGCGCGCGGTCAATGCGCGGCGCCCGCTGCCCGGCTTGCTGTTTGCCGGCCTGGCCGGGCTGGCCCTGGGGCTGGCCATCCTGGGCGGCCGCCTGCATATCGCGATTATGGATGTACTGGTGGTGGTCAGCGCCGCCGCCTTCCTGGTGCACTATGCACCGGCCAGAACCGCTGATTTCCCGGCGCGCGGCAACCGCTGGGCCTGGGCGGGAGTGGTTGTCGCCGTCGTAGGAGTGGTGGCGTTTTGCGCCGCCGCGGTTCAGCTTCTGCCTTCCCTGGAGTACAGCCAGCACGCCGTCCGCTACCTGAGTGACGTGTCGGTGCTTCCGGCGCAGCGGAAAATCCCGTATGCCAATCTGAGCTCCGGCTTTTGGCCCCGCTCGGTCGCCGGGTTTCTCTTCGGCTTTCCGTTCGACGGCGCCATCGGCGGCGGTGAGAACTACGGCCCGTACTTCGGCGTCGTGCCGCTGCTGCTGGCCATCGTCGGCACCTGGAAGAACTGGGGCAAGCCGCTGGTGCGCTACCTGGCCGCGCTCGCGGTTCTGGCCTTCTTCTACACGCTGGGCTCGTTCTCCTTCCTGCACGGCCTGCTGTACTCGATCACGCCGGTTCTGTGGATGGCGCGGGAGGCCGCCCGGTTCATCTATCTTGCGAACTTCGCCATGGCGGTGCTGGCCGGCTTCGGCGCCGAAACGCTTTTCTCGATCCAGACCGATCGCGCCTCGCTGGCGCCGCTCGTCCGCGTCTTCAAGTGGGTGGTCATCGTCTGCCTGGCCGGCCTCTCTGTTCCCGCGCTTTTCACCAAGCCGGAGATGAGCGAGTGGGTCGCTCTCTCCGTCCTGTTCATTCTCTCCGCGTACGGCCTGCTGCTTTACATCCTGGCCGGCAACCGGAACCGGTTGGCGCGCTTCCTGGTGGTGGCCCTGATTCTGTGCGACCTGAGCGCCTTCAATTGGACGGCGCGCGACAAGATCGAGCTGGAGAAGACAGGCAAGGATCACCTGAAGGTCTTGTTGAGCTGCGGGGGAGTGGCCCAGTTCCTGAAATCGCAGCCCGGATTGTTCCGCACCCAGGTGCTGGCCGAGTGGCACCCGAACATCGGCGACCTGTACGGCGTCCAGGCGGTCGGCGGCATGGGCGCCACGCTGTTGAGCGACTACGAGCGCTTTCTGAACACTGTGCCGCACTCCGTGGACTTCCTCAACGTGCGTTACTTCGTGAAGCCGAAAGCGGCGCCGGAGCCCGGCGCCGTGTACGAGGACGCCGGCTGGAAGGTGTACCAGAATCCGAACTGCTATCCGCGCGCCTGGGTGGTGCATGAAGCAGCCGTCGAGCCGTCGATCGACAAGCTGCGTGCCCGGCTGGGCGAACCGGGCTTCGACCCGCGCCGCACCGCGCTGCTGGCCGCGCCGTTGCCCGTACTGCTGGACCCGGCGGCGACGGTGGCGCCCGGCAGCGACGAAATCGCCTTCACCTTCTATGGCGCCAATCGCCTGGAATTGACAGTCAGGGCAGACAGGCGCGGCCTGCTGGTGGTGAGCGAGACCGACTACCCCGGCTGGCAGGCGACGGTGAACGGTAAGCGCGTTCCAATCTATAAAGCCGACGGATTGTTCCGCGCCATTGTGGTGCCGCCCGGCGAGAGCCGCGTTGTGTTCCGCTACGCGCCCCTCACGGTGCTGGCCGGCGGCATCCTCAGCTTCCTGGCATTTTGCGGGGTGCTGCTGGCCGCCTTCGTGTATCGCCGTGAGCTGACGGTCCCAACCGAGCCGCGACCGTAAGGGAGCGTCCGCGAGGCCGAGCTTTTCTGCGCAACCACGGAATCGTGGACGCTCCCTGACGGTCGCGGCTCGGCTGTCTCGTCTTCCCGGCGTTGACTTGGCCGCCAATCTCGCCTACGCTCCAATCATCATCGAGCGATATCGGGGTCCGGGATGCGCCCGCAGATAGACGAGTTACTACCGTTAGGTGATCTCCCGGCCGGCGCCCGCCTTCTGGATCTGGGCTGCGGATCGGGCACCGTCGCCTACCGCCATTTCCCCCTCTTGCGTTTCTTTGGCCTGGATCGCTTCGCGCATGTGGACACCAGCGCATGGCCGGAAAACGCCCGGCTGACGCTCGGCGACGCCCGGGAATTGCCGTTTGCGGACGGCTCCTTCGACGCCGTAGTCTGCAATTTCGTGTTTGAGCATTTCCGCGACCCGCGCCAGGCCGTGCGGGAGCTGGACCGGGTGGTGCGGCTCGGCGGCTGCCTTTACGTCTCGATCCCCCGCTCCAACAGCATCGAGGACATCCTGTTTCGGTTCACGTTCAAGGGGGGCGGCCATCTCCAGAAGTACACGCTGGAAACCTTCCTTGGCATGGTTTATGAAGAGAGCGGCTTCAAGCTGGAAGCTTTAGGGCCGGCGCCGGCCGGCTTCACCTGGCTCCTGGATGCTCCCTTCAGCGGGGTTTTGCTCCGCCTCTTGTATTGGAGCTTCCGGTTTTGGCGCTGGGCCAGCGGCAGCAACCCACTGGCCTCCGGTTCCTACCTGTTGCTGTTCCGCCTGACGGACCGCGCCGGCTTCAAGCGGATTTGCCAAGTCTGTTCTCACTGCGGCAATTCGTTTTCTCAAGCAGCGTGGATGGGAGTGAAGCAAACTCACGCCTCGCGCGGCGCCTGGAGGTGCCCGGTGTGCGCATTTGAGAATATCCTTGTGGATGGCTGATGTTTGAGAAGCTCTCGGGAATTTTCAAGCAGCCGTGCGGAGAAATATGGTTCCGTGTGGGGCTGGTGATTGAATCGGCGCCCGCCGAGCTGGCCGAGCCCGCCTTTGCCCGCCTGGCAGCCACCTTCCCGGGTATCGTCTTCGACCTATTGAGCAAGCGCAGCCGGCAAAACATGCCTTTCCAGCGCACGTTTCGCGTGAAGCGCCCGCTGGGCGGGCTGCGGCTGGTGTGGTCGGCGCGTCAGCATTACGAGCTGGTGGTGTTCTTCGTTGCCGGCAAGCCCGAGCTTTGGCTATGCCGCGCCCTTGCCTTGCTGGCCATGCGGCCAAAGCGTTTCTTCGCCTTCAACGAATTTGGGGAGGGCTTCTGGGTCAACAAGGAAGACTGGGACGCCATCCGAGGCCATATCGAGCGGCGGCTGGACTGGGAGGTCCGGCGCTTGAAGCTGCTTCGGCGGCGCAATAGGTGCCTGGCCCGGCTACGCCGCTGGGGCCGTTTCTTCTGGTGGTGGATCCGGCTGCCGTTTAGAATCGCGGCAGCGCTGATGGCCGCGCTTCTGTTCCTGCCGGCCGTGCTGGTCCTGACCGTGCTCCGGACCAGTTACGACACCTACTGGTGCCGGTTTCGGTTTTTTGGCAAAGTCGCGTCGGCGCCCCGGCGCGAACCCGGCCAGGAGACCGCCGAAGCGGCTGCCGCCGCAGGCGCGCTGCCCGGCGGACACCTCCCCGCCGCGCCCGCCGCCGCAGGGCCTCGCCGCCAGTTCACGCCGGTTGCGCCGGAGTTAAGAGCCGAGCGCCTGCTCATCACCGGGGTCTGCGACGGCCTGGCCTGGACACCCGGAAAGATCCAGTCCAGCGACGAGAGTTTCGTTTCCTTCTGGGTGGAGGGCTTGCCGCCTGCCGCCGATGCCGCCGACGTGCGCGCCCGCGTCGACAGCCTGGAGCTCGAGGTGGAGTTCCTAGCCCCGCCGCGCTCTGGGCCGCGGCAGGTCAACGCCCGGCTGCCCGCCGGAATCCAGCCCGGCCAGCATCAACTAGCGGTCTCGCTCGGCGATACCCAGTCGCCGCCGGTCCCATTGACGATTGAATCATTCGAACCATTGAGGATTGATCCAAGCGGTTGAATCGTCAATGATTCAGCCCCCAAATCGTCAATCCCCGGGCGTTGCTTGATCGACCCGCAATGCCGTTTCGCGCGCCCGGCCGCTCCCTGCTTTGACCTTCAGCACAACGGCAAAAGCAAGCGCGCCGAAGAAGGTAAGGGAGGAAATGATCGCGCCGATAAGCACCGATCGTGGCGCATACCAGAATGCTACTTTGCTTTCGCCGGCCGGAACGACCACACCCCGCAGCAGGCCGTTGACCTTCGAAATACTGGTCGGCTGCCCGTTGACGGTGGCCCGCCACCCCGGGTAGTACACTTCGCTCAGCACCAATACTCCGGGCGCCTGAGAACGAACGGTCAATTCCAAACGGTCGGCTCTGTATTGTTCAATGGTGACCTCGTCGCGGCCGCCTTCCGGAAGTGGCAGCAGCCTTGCGGGCAACGGCTCAGCCAGGAATGCCATCCGCGACGGGTCAAAATCAGCAGCGGAGATGCGCCTCTCAAGCCAGGGGCTCGGCGGCTCCGCTTCCACGTGATGCACGACCCAGGCCCGTGGCATCGCCGCGGTATTTAAATAGACCTTCCAGGGGGAATCCTGGTAGACAAGCTGCAGCCCTTCGGCCCGCTCCTTATTCACAAAATAGCGCACGTTGAGCAAATTGCCGGTTCCTGAAGCGCGCCAGCCCCGTTCCAGGTCCTTCAATATCGTAGCGGTCAATCCACCGGTCGTCTGTATTCCGTACAGGTCACCTATGTCTGGCGGAAACTCTGCGGCAACACTGACACGAAACAAGCCCGGCTGAGACTTTAGAAAGCGCGCCACATCGCCGGCCCCCAGTAACTCTTCCAGCCGGTTCGTGCCCGCCTTGCTCTCTTCCAGCTTGTTAGCGACAGTCCAGTCAAATGCCGCCAAATCACACAAAATGAGGGCTGCTATAAGGAAACTGGCCGTTGCTGCCTGATACGGCCCAAGGAGGTAACGCAACAAGCCACAGCTACAGAGGAGCAGCAAAAAGGAAACGTACATCCACTCGTTGGCCTGCATTTTGCCGGAGAAAGCCGGGACGGCCAGCGACAAACCGGCGGCAATCGCCGCCCATTTCAGGATTCGAAGCAACGGCGCCACCCGGTGGCTCACAGACGCGTCTCCGGAAAGCAATGTCTGCACGCCATACGCGGCAAGCAGGCTCATGGCGAAATGGGTCAGGTAAACGAAGCGCTCTGCCTGCGGCGCCATCCAGAGCCCGGGAACCAAAGCGTACGCCAGGCCATGGACCGGCGTAAAGTCTACAAGCGTGTAGAGGAATGCCAAGGCGCCCAGAACCGTAAGATACTTCACGCACTCACGCCGCCAGTTTTGCCAGATCCCGATGATAGTCAGTATCAAGGGAAACATCCCGCAATAGGGGCTGAACTCCTTGCCCCCGCCCGGAATTCCACCCAGGGCGAGGGCCAGCAGGGAATGCGGGAAGAAGCCCTGGCGCGTCATCTCCGCGTACGGAGGCCTCTGCGTGGCCGGCAAGGGATCCAGGCCGGCGCCACGATAGCGCAGAGCAAGCGGGCCGTATTCGATCGACGGCAGGATCTGGATCCCAGCCGCTGCCAGGCCAACCAGCCCGATCACTGCGATAATCGCTATCGCTCGGATTGCGTGCCTGGGGCGGCTGTATCCTTGCTGTTCGGGTCTCAACGTGGCGAAATAAAGCCCTGCGCTGACAACTACAAGAAACTCCATGATGGGCGCATGGATGCTTCCCGCAAGTATGGAAATGGCTAAGAAAAGGCCGCTGACCACGGCGTTCAGTACGCTTCTGGCGGGCGATTGGGCGCGGAAAGCGCGAATCTCGAACAGCAGAACCAGAGGAAGCCAGATGGCGCTGTGGAGTATGTTCGGCCATGACATCGTTCCCACGAAACCACCGAGGGAAAAGCAGATCGCGGCAACGAAAGCCGAAAAACGGTTCAACCCGATCTCAACGGCCAGCAACCACATGAAGAAGGCGCCGAGAATGTGCCCAAACACGTAAAAATACTCCAGCAACCGAAGCGGAAATAGGCCGGACCGATTCAATGGCGCGACGTAGAGCAAGAGCTTGGGCGGATAGAAAACCCCCGTTTGTAGCTCACCTATGAAGCTTCGGCCGCCCTGTATGTATGGGTCCCACAGCGGCAGAATCCCCTCCCGGAGACTGGAGGCGGCGAAGTGAGTCCAGGCATATTGAGTGGCGCAGTCGTAGGTGAGGAATACCGAGAACTGATCCGTGAACAGGATTTTCCAAAAAAACAGACTGACGATCACGCCAAGGAGTGCCATCCATCGCACTTGCCGTTTCATAGTCCGTCCTGGGGAAGCCTCGTTACCCGAGTGCCTCAAGTTGTGTGACCTTTGTTCGGACCGCCTTCGGAAAACAGGTTCGCCACGATAGCCTGCTGGTTATCGGGACCGCCAGCGCCAACGGGCTCTTGCCGACCGCCACCATCCTCACGGGCTGAGTCTGTGTTTGGGTTTGAGCGGGCAGTGAAACACAGGCTACTGCGACAGCCAAAAGGGAAGAGCAAAAGCGGACCGAATTGAACGTGACGTGCATGGCAACCCTTAAATCAAGCGCTGCCCGGGCGCATACAGTATAGGCGAGAAGGATACCCCCAACTCCCGCTACAGTCCAACAGCACTTTCGGTTGAACCCAAGGGCCCCGCCGCACCCCGGGCCGCGCCAGGTCAATACGCGCGTTCCTGCCGGAATCCAGCCCGGGCAGTATCAACTGGCGGTCTCGCTCGGGGGCACCCAGTCGCCGCCCTTCCCATTGATGATTGAGTGATTCCTCAGTTTTCAGTTCTCAGTTGTCAGTCACTGATAACTCTTCAATCACTGGCAGCCGGTGATGCTCCCCAACGTGTTGCCCGAGGTGTTGCCGCTTACCGTGTTGGCGCCGCTGCAGGAGATCGTGCCGCCATTCTGCGCGTTCAAGCCCCAGGCCTTGTTGTTGATGACGGAGTTGCCGCCGTTCAGGCGCACGCTGCTGCCCGCCCCCGCGGCCAGGATCGCCTGGTCGCCGGTGTTCCCGCTGATCGTCGTTCCGGTGAGGGTTGCCTGGGAAGCCCCTGTCACCGACAGCGCACTGCCCGATTTGTTGGATGTGATCTGGCAGCTCTGAATGGTGGCAGTGGAGTTGGTGTAAAGGTTAATGCCCGCCTGGTTCCCGGAAAACTCGCTGTTGGCCAGCGTGATGGTCGAGCCTTCCACCTGCAGCGCGCCCAGGCCCCGGTTGGTCCGCACTTTGTTCGCGCTGAACGATGAAAGCGTGCAGCCGGAGCGGATGAAGATTCCGCCGTTGTCGTTGCTGTCGAGCGTCGAGTTGGTGACTGAGGAAACGACCGAGTTCGTGGCCATTTCCAAACCCACCGCGTTGCGGTCGAAGAAATTCGCGTCCACGGTTCCGGCCTGCGAACCGCTCAACACCGCCAGCCCGGACTTGGAGTCGGTGCAGGCCGTGCAGGTGCCGTTCGTCGTCGAGGAGTTCCGCAGAATCCTATCGACCCTGGACTTGTCGTCGATGAACAGGCCGCTCAGGCCGCTGGTGGTGACCGTGTTGTCGGAGATTTCGGTGACCGTCGAAGTCGAGCGCACCAGGATGCCGTTCAACTGCGTATCTACAACCCGGTTCTTCGAAATCAGGCCCGCCGTCCCGTTCAGGAAGATGCCGATGCCATAGGGGCGGTTGTTGTTGATCTGGTTGCCCGAGATTTCGGCGGCGTGGGCGCCTTCCGTGACGAGAATCCCCGTTCCGGCAAAGGCGAACTGTACGCCGCCGTTGTTGCTGACCGTGTTGTTGCGGATGTAGCCGGTCAGCGCGGGGTTGGCCGGCTGGCCGGGGTCGGCGCGGTTGTTCAGCTCGATGCCCGAGGAGCCGTTGTTCAGCGTGGTGTTGTTCAGAATGTAGAGCGTGCCGCCCTGGCTGCCCAGGATGCCGTCGGAGCGGTTATCGTTGGCGACATTGTTGATGATGCAGGCGCCGAACGAACTGGGGCAGCCCGTCGGCGGATTGCTGGGGGTGCCGGTCGCCGAGTTGCTCACCACGATGCCGCTCTCCTGGTTGGCGACCGCGGCGTTGCCCGTGACTACCAACCCCGGCGACTGGATGGCGCCGATGCCGTCGCGCCCGTTGCTGGTGCAGAAGTTGCTGTCTATGCGGACACCGCTGGCCTGGTAGACCAGCACCCCGAACTGCTGTGCGCCGCGCACGGTGAAGCCGGCAAAGCGCACATTGGGCGCGGCTATGACAAAGGCGTTGGCGTTGCCCGCGCTGCCCGCCGATTGCTCGGCATCCAGGATGGTAGTCGCCGCTCCAGAGCCGAAAACCTTTACGTTGGCCTGCAACGGATTGATATTTGTCCCCGCGCTGCCGATGGGGATCACCTCCCCGGTAAGGCTGGGCGAGTACCGGCCCGCCCGCACCAGGATCACGTCTCCGGACCGCGCCTTGCTCACCGCCGCGGCGATGCTGCGCAGGGGCCGCGCGGAACTGCCGTCGCCGCCCGCCGCCGCTTTCGCGTCCACATAAATTGTGGGGGTGGCGCCCTGCATGTCGGGCGGGTCGGGCAGCGCCACGCCGGCCGACGTCGGAACCGAGTTGTTAATGGTACGCAGCACTTGCCCGTTGCGGTCCTTCAGCGTCAGCACCAGGTCTCCGGCCCCAGCATCGCCGTACGTCGAGGCGCCGGACGTCTTCACGGTCACCGTCTGGTTTTCGGAGATGCAGAAGGCGCCGAAACCGGTCAGCGACTTGCCGGCTGCGTCCCGGGTCAGGTAGCCGCCCACCACCACGCCGCCCTGGAAGGCGCCGCCCGCCCGGTTGGTATATTGCGTCTCCAGGCTCATCTGGAAGGTGCCGCGCGGCGAGCCAGCCAGGCTCTTGATCTCGACGATGTAGAAACCCGGGTTGACCGTGGTGCTGACGGAAAGCGGCGGCGCACCCGACGCTCCCTGGCCCACCGCCACCCGGCTGCCGTCGGCCTGCGGCTGGTAAAGCTGCACGCTCAGCCCCAGGTTGCCGGCGCTGTATCCTTGGGTTGGAACAGCCTGCGCCTGCACCGTGATCTTCACCGTTTGCCGCTCGTTGGCAGGGTTAGTGATGTTGAAGGCGCCGAAACCCGGATTGCCGGCGTTGGCGTCGAACCCGCCGCCCAGGTTGAACCCGCCCTGCAGCAGCCGGTCTCCCGCCGTGGTGGCCAATTCCATGCCCCAGAAGCCCGACCGGGCGCCATCGGCCAGCGCCACCTCGGTGATGTAGAACCCGGGGCAGGCCAGCGACGCGTCCACATCCATGTACATGCTGGCCCGCGGCTCGCCCGGCACTTCGATGTCCGGGGCGGGGGAGAGCGGCATGTTGTTCATGTCGTAGATGAGCAGCATGGAGGCGTCGCGGAACTCCGTCACCAGCAGCCGCGTCCCATCCGGCGCAATGCGCAGGCCGGAGGTGGGCGATGAAATCTTCTGCGAGGGGTTGCTTGGATCGGTTCGCTGCACGTTCACCACGCCGGCCACCGCCAGCTTCCCGATATCGACGGCGGTGAAGAAATTGCTGCCCAGGTTGGCCACGTAAGCCGTCTTGCCGTCGGGGCTGATTTCCACCGCGCTGGGCTGCACGCCCACCGGGATTTGGGTGGTGCCGGCCGCCGTCGGAATCACCGCCGGCGCCGCCGCGTTCTCCGTATTCAGAATGGAGACGGTGTTGTTGGTCAGATTGGCGACCACGGCCCGCCGGCCATCGCGCGTAATGGCAATGGCGGCGGGGTTCTTGCCCACATGCACCGCGTAGACCTTGGTGTAGGAGCGCAGATCAACGACGCCGACGGCGTTGTCGCCGCCCAGCGCCACGTAGGCGTACTGCCCCGCCGGATGCACCGCCACCGCGCGCGGGTCCGTGCCCACCTTCACCGGCGAGCCGCTGACGGCATTGGTCTGCAGGTTGATGAAGCTCAGATCGCCGCTGGTGCCATTGGTGGCGATGGCGAGCTGGGTATTGGCCACGATCACGTTGCTCGGGCGGCTGCCCACGGCAATCCGTGTCACCTCTTTTGCCGTGGTCAGATCGACAACGATCACGAAGTCCTGGTCTTCATTCACCACCAGGGCGCGCGTGCCAACCACCGCCACCGCCACCAGTCGTGTTCCAACGCGCAGTTGACTGGTGACCGCCCTGCTGCCCAGGTCCACCAGCTTCGTATTGGTCCAGGTGCTGGGGCTGTTCGGTTCGCCCTCGGGGAACAGGTTCACGACGATGGCCTGCTGATTGGTCGGGACGGCCAGGGCAAACGGGCTCTTGCCGACCGCCACCATCCCGACAGGCTGAGCCTGCGTTTGGGTTTGGGCGGGCAGGGAAGCACAAGCGACGACCACCGCCAGGAAAAAAAGGCAGAGCCGGATCGAATACAATTCGACGCGCACGACACCTCCCTCGTCTGGTCGCACGACCCAGGCGCACAAAAGCCGGGAGCTTGAGCATACCGCAAAGTTTCGCCGCCATCGAATAGCACTTCCGTTGGCGCGATGCCCCAGCGCGCGTCTCGCGCGCCCGTTGTAGCGCCGGCGTCTCGCCGGTAACCGGTCGGCGACCGGAGGACGATTACCGGCGGGACGCCGGCGCTACATGCTTGCGGCGGGACGCCGCGGCGGAAATTTCCAGGGCCGTTCGGAGCGCGAAGTGCGGCGGGCGGAATATCCCATGCCAAGCGTGTCACTCCGCACTCCGCATTCCGCACTCCGCACCTGTCGGGTGTACACTTGATCTCCGGCGCAAGAGAAGGGAGCGGCGATTGGCGAGGCGTTCAAGCGCTGACCTGTGGCTGGCCGGGGGCCTGATCGCCGCCGCTGTCTACTTCTTCAGCGGATACTTCACCACCGTCCGCTTCGAGCGCGAGCGGATCGAGGTCCAGGTAGGGCGCGGGGCGGTGCGGGTCAGCGGTCTCTATGAATACCGCAACCGGTCATGGCTGCCGGCGGTGCTGACGCTGGGCGTCCCTTTCCCCGTGGACCAGGCCCACCCTGCGCCCGCTTTCCTCTTGCTCACCGAGGCTGTGCAGGGCGGCAAGCCCGCTCTGATTCCATACACCTCTCGGGGCGGGGAAGTGCGCTTCCGGTTGTTCTTCCGTCCGCAGAAGGAACACAAAGAAAACCAAGGCGGTGATTCTTCGTGTACTTGGTGTTCTTTGTGCCTTGGTGGTGAATTCGCCTCGTTATAATAACCATTGATGCCGCGATTCAGCGCCCGGCTGGAGGCCACCGAGCTGAAGCTGCTCGATAGCAAATCGCTGCGGGTACGCCTGCGGGTGCGCAACACCAGCGACCGCCTCTGGCCCGCCGGCGGCCCCGTGTTTCTCGCCTACCAGGTGCTGGACGGCAAAGCGGAATCGCTGCTGGCCGAGGGCCGGCGAACGGCGCTCGAAGCCGACCTGCCGCCGGGCGGGGAAGCCGAGGCCATTCTCGATATCGAACTGCCGCCGGAGCAGGGCGCCTACCGCGTGCTGCTGTCGCCGGTGGAAGAGCCGGTGGCCTGGTTCTACCAGCGCGGGTCGGAATGCCTGGCGCTGGAGGTGCGGGTGGACAGCGGCGGGGTGCGCGTCAGCCAGCGCCGGCTGACCGCCGCCGCGCGCCGCGCCGAGCGCCTGCGCCGCGCGCTGGCCCGCCTGCTCACCGCCCCCTTCATCACTATCGCGCGGCACCGCCCGCTGATCGTTTCCATGGTGCGCCGCGATATTCACGGCCGCTACCGCGGCTCGGTCGCCGGCCTGGTCTGGACGGTGATCAGCCCGCTGCTGCTGATGCTCACCTACTTTTTCGTGTTCGCGCTGGTGTTGAAGGTGCGCTTCGGCCCAGGGCCGGAAGCCGCCGGCCCGGTGAACTTCCTGCTGTACTTCGTCTGCGGGATGCTGCCCTGGCTGGCGTTTAGCGAGGCGCTGGCGCGCGCCCCCTCGGTGATGCTCGAGCACAAGACGCTGGTGACCCGCGTGCTCTTCCCGGTCGAGATCCTGCCGGTGAACATCGCCTGCGCGGGTCTGGCCAGCGGCTTCTTCGCCCTGCTGGTGTTTTTGGCCGGGCTGCTGCTGTTCCGCCACGGCATCCCGGTGACGGCGCTGTACCTGCCGCTGGTGCTGCTGCCGCAGGTGCTGCTGACCATCGGGCTATGTTGGTTCCTGGCGGCGCTGGGCGTGTTCCTGCGCGATACCGGGCAGTTCATGAGCTTTTTGCTGACGCTGTGGTTCTTCGCCACGCCAATCTGCTATCCGGAGACGGCGCTGCCGGCGAGCACCATGGCGGTGTTCGGGAAGAACCCGGTGTACGTCATGGTCCGCTGCTATCGCGCCATTTTTCTGGACGGCACGGCGCCGCCCTGGGGCATGCTGGGCTGGCTGGCGGCGGGCGGGCTGGCCGCCTACCTGCTCGGCTTCGCCTGGTTCTATAAGTCGCGGAAGTCGTTCGCGGACGTTCTTTAAATGGTCCAAGGTCCAAGGTCTAAGGTCCAAGGTCGAGACGGCCGTGGGACCTTGGACTTTGGACCTTGGACCTTGGACCTGTTATGGCGCAGGTTGTGGTAACGAACGTATCCAAGATGTACCGCATGTACGCCGTGCCGTCGGACCGGCTGAAGGAGATGGCCTCGTTCGGGCGGCGCGTCTACCACCGCGATTTCTGGGCCCTGCGCGACATCTCCTTCCAGGTGGGCCGCGGCGAAACCTACGGCATCATCGGGCCCAACGGCTCGGGCAAGAGCACGCTGCTGGAGATTCTGACCGGGATCCTGCAGCCCACCACCGGGCGGGCGCGCGCCACCGGGCGGGTGGCCGCGCTGCTGGACCTGGGCGCCGGCTTCAACCCGGAGTTCACGGGGCGCGAGAACATCTTCATGAACGGCGAAATCATGGGCCTCGCGCGCGCCGAAGTCGAGCGCAGCTTCCCGCGCATCGCCGAGTTCGCCGAGATCGGCGACTTCATCGAGCAGCCCATGAAGACCTACTCCACCGGCATGTGGGTGCGGCTGGCATTCGCGGCCGCTATCCACGTCGATCCGGACGTGCTGGTGGTGGACGAGGCGCTGGCGGTGGGCGACGCCATCTTCGCCAACCGCTGCGTGCGCAAGTTCGGCGAGCTGAAGGCGCGCGGCGTCACCGTGGTGCTGGTCTCCCACGACCTGGCGCTGGTGAAGATGATCTGCGACCGCGCTATGCTGCTCTGGGGAGGGCGGACCGAAGCCGAGGGCGAGCCCGGCGACGTGGTGAACCGCTACAATGGCATGGTGCTGGACCGCCAACGCGTTTTTGAGCGCGGAGTGCGGAATGTGGAATGCGGAATGCCGGATACTCCGCACTCCGCACTCCACACTCCGCACTTGGAGTTCTCCTTCCGGCACGGCGACCGCGCCGCCGAGGTCTTGCAGGTGGAGTTGTACGGCGCGGGCGGCCGGCCCACCCGCGTGGTCGCTTCCGGCGAGAACGTGCGGGTGCGTGTGCTGGCCCGCTTTGCCGAACGGCATCCCAACCCCGTGGTCGGCGTGATGATCCGCACGCGCATCGGCATGGAAGTGTATGGGACCAACACCATGCTGGAGCAGATCCACTGCGGGGGCGGGGAAGCGCTCGAGCCGGGCGACCTGCTGGAAGTCAATTTCGAGTTTCCCTGCTCGCTGACGCCGCAGGAGTATACCCTCACGGTGGCCACGCAACAGCCCGACGGCTCCAGCCACGACTGGCTGGACGACGTGCTATCGTTTCAGGTGCTGGACACGCGCCCCACCGCCGGGGTGGCGAACCTGCGAGCGCGCGTGACGGCATGCAGGATTTCCGGCTGAGGGAAGCTGATAGCTTTCTAGCAAGGAGCGGACGTACAGATACATGAACCTGGTTGCGACATTAGCGGCTCTGAAGGAACGCATCCAGCAGCGCGTGGAAGCTCGCGTCCCCGCGGCGCCTGATTTTCGGCTTCCGAAACTCGACCGGCTCGAGGACTGCCGCCGCATCGCCGGCGACTGGGCCGCCAACGCCGACACGGTGAACCCGCGCCCCGCCGGCCCGCACCACGCCCTGATCCAGCTCTTCAAGCGGCTGGTGGCCCGCTCGCTGCGCTGGTACGGCTACCCGCAGCGCCAGTTCAACCAGGCGGTGCTGGAGGCCCTGGCCGAAACGCAGCGGTTGCTGGCCGAACATAACCGCAACTTGCTGGTGGTGGCCCAGGTGGCGGCGCAGGCCGAGAGCCTGCGGGCCCCGGCGCTGGCTGAGATCGAGCGCTTCAACCAGAACCTGGAGGCGTTTCAGGCGGAGTGGCGGAAGAAGCTCGACGAGCACAAGGCCACACTCGACGGGCGCATCATGGCCAATGTCGCGCGCCTCGACGCGGCAGCCGGCGAGATCCGCGTCGCGGTCGCCAACCTCCAGGAGGCAGCCGGCAAGATGCAGGAGGATCTGCTGGCGCGCCTGGCGCGCGTGGATGGCGAGATCGAGAAAGAGGTGGGCGAGTTGCGCAAGCACCTGCGTCTGAACGTGGACCAGCTCAATGACGCGGTGAACCGCCTGCAACAGGAGTTCTGGCAGGAACTGGCGAGTTATCGAGAGGAGCTGACCGGGCGCGTCGAGGAGGAGATGAACCTGGTGCGCCTGCGGCTGCGTAGCCTGACGGCGGAACGTAGCGGCGACCTTCAGGTCGCCACCGGACGCGATCACCGGGATGGCGACCTAAAGGTCGCCGCTACGTCGCCCGCCGGCGCCGAACTTCCCACTACCGAGTTCGATTACCCGCACTTTGAGAACCTGTACCGCGGCTCGGACAAAGAGGTGCGCGAGCGCCAGGCCGAGTACCTGCCGCTGTTCGAAGGCCAGGCGCCGGTGCTCGATGTGGCCTGCGGCCGCGGCGAATTTCTGGCTTTGCTGCGAGAGAAGGGAATCGAGGCCCGCGGCGTGGACCTGGACCCCGACATGGTGGCCCGCTGCCGCGAGCAGCAGCTCGACGTCACCCGGGCCGATGCCTTTGAATACCTGGAATCGCTACCCGATGACTCGCTGGGAGGCATCTTCTCCGCCCAGTTCATCGAGCACCTGCCGCCGCCCGGCTACGTTCGCCTGGTGCGGCTGGCTCACCGGAAGCTGCGCGCCGGGGGCCTGCTGTTGCTCGAAACCCAGAACCCGGAGTGCCTGGCCACGCTCAGCCAAAGCTTCTTCCTCGATCCAACGCACGCGCAGCCGATTCCGTCCGGGCAACTGCGCTTTTTCATGGAGGAGGCAGGCTTTACGCGGATCACGATCCGCCACGTCTCCCCGGTCCAGCCGTTGCTGCCGGATTTGCCGCTGTGGCCCGAGTCCGACGCCAGCCCGGCAGCCCAGAGCTGGAACCGCGAGGCCCGCCGCTTCAACGAGAAATATTTCGGCTACCAGGATTACGCCCTGATTGGATTCAAGCCTAGCGAATCTCGAAGGCCTTGAAGGCCAGGCCGAGGTCGTGGTCATCGGGCGGGACCCGGAAGGTGCGATCCACTTCAAGGTGGACGAGCACCAACGCGTGGGTCAGAAGATTGGGTGGCAGCGCAAAGGAGTAAATGAACGGCGCCTCACGGACATCTACGGTGACCGCTCCGAGCTTGATGCCATCAAGTGTGACGCTAAGTTTAACCGGCCCATCAGCCACGCGAGCCGCCGGGCAATATCCGCTGATGTAGAGCCGTTGCCGGGCATGCTGCGGCCCGGGCAACCGCAGTTCCGCGGCCTTCGACATCCACCGATAGTTGCCGCCGGCCCACAACCACCCCTTGCCCAGCCTGTTCTGGAAATAGGGCTGCCCGACCACCACGCGCCGCTCGAGTTGATCGGGGTCCCAGGCACTCGCCTCGGCAGTGTAGCTCGCGGTAATGTCGGTGAAAGCGCCGCTTCCAATATCAAACACGAGCGCCCGCTTTTGCCTGAGTGCGTTGAGTGCCATCGCCGGCTGCACGACGAATTCCGGAACGGCGTGCTGCGACTCGGGTGGGCCGTGCAGATGTGCCTCCTCGCCGGGCACCAGATAGACGCCGGAGACATTGTACAAGTCGAATACCTTATTGAACATTCCGGCCCAGAAGACGTCATCCGGCATTCCGCGGAGGAGGATCAGCGAGCCGGGATTGTGCCGATGAACGTGGAGCACGCCCCTGACCGTCTCCAGGATGCGAGAGCCGCGTTGGTAATACCAGGCGGAGGAGCGAACAGCGCCGGTCACGGAGATTGACAGGTATAGCAGCGTTACGGCAATCGCCACGGGTGCGGCGGGCGTGCGCCAGGTGCGGGCAATCGCCCACGCTCCGAACATCGCCAGGCCCAGCGCCGGCAGCGTGAGGTAATAATCCAGCACCTGGCTTCGAAGGGGGAGAAACGGCGCCAGCAGAATCACGAACCATGACAAGAAGCATGCCGCGCGCCAATCGCGTTTTGCCGTTTGCCACGCCAGAAACGCAAGCACACCCGCCGTGATGACGGCCGATAGCAATCGCATCCAGAAGTAATCGATGAGGCCGGTTGCCATCAGGTAGCGCGGTCCCAGCGCACGCATCCAGTAGGACAGGAACGTTTCGAAGAGGGCGCCTGGACTGAAGTCGAGCCAGTATGGGCCGGACGCCGCCTTGGGGATCACGAAAATGTGCAGCAGGCCGTACAGTACTGACGGAACGAACAGAGGCAGCACACGGCGCAGGTGATCCCTTGCGGCGAACAGCGCGTAGCCCAGCGCCAGTATCGGGTAAACAACCATCACCTCGAGCGCGCCAAAACCGAGCACGAAGGCGATCCACTGCAGGATGTAGTAGCGCGCGCCGCCGGTGTCGAAGTAGCGGAGCAAAAAGTAAAAGCCCAGGAGCAGAAAGAAACCACAGAGCACTTCGTTGAATGCCGGTATCCAGCAAACGGCGGCCGCCAGCATGCTGTTGCCAACCCACAGAATCGGAGCAAGGAAACCGGCGAGTTCCGAGCCGCTGATCCGGCGCGTAATAGCAGCCAACAGCACCAGGTTGGCCAACTGTGTCCCGAACGTGACCAGGTGGAAGGGCAGGGGATTCATGCCGAACAGGTGGAACAGGGCAACGTAGAAAACGTTCTCGCTCAGCACGCGTACGGTGCCTTGCGCCATCGGCGCGAACAGGGCATGCACCAGTTCGCGGTTGGAGTGGACGGCGGCGGCGATCCGCAGCCAGTTGAAATCGTCTGCCTGAAACCAGGTTCCGAAGGCGCGCCAGTAGAGCAACACGCAGAACAGCGACGGCGCCAACCAATACGCAGCCTGACGAATACGCTTTGCGGCATGGGCAGATGTGGTGGTTGCCGTTGTGGTGCTCGCCATTCTCATTCGCAGCACTGCCGCCGTCTTGACACTATCGTGGCGTGCATTACTCTCCCCACCGCACGGGTGACAATTGAGGTACTTGCAAAATCCGAGTTACGCCAACAGAGCCGCGAGGCCAACGCGGCGACCTCGCGGCTCTTCTGAACTACGTTCCGCCTTTACACTTTGGGGAGAGGAGCCAAAAAGAGAAGGTAGCGAACAGGCGTTGATGGCGACCCCGCCAAGCGGCGTCGCCGCTACATGGCCGCCGGGCCTCGGCCGTCGCCGCGGATGAAATGCTCGAACAGTTTCACGAGCGCTCTGACGTCGCCACTGACTGCCTTTACCTCGGAGCTGACCGCTTTCACCTCGGCGCTAACCTGGCTCAGATCTTCGCGCAGCATCTGCTCGGCGTGCTGGGCGCGCCGGCTTTCTTCTTCTAGCCTCTCGCCCGCGCGCTGCTGCACGGCCGCGAGTTCACCGACGACCCCGGCCAGTTGCCCGATCATCTGCTGGTTCCTCGATTGCACCTCGGTCAGCGCCCCCAAGCGGGCATCGAACCGCGCTTGGTTCTCCAGCAGGAACTCGATGGTCTTCTCTACATCCATGGCGCCATTGTAACAGAAGGCGCAAAGCAGAAAGCGGCGCCAGGCCTGTCGGCCGTCGCGCACGCTGCCCGCTGCTTTCCGCTTACAGCCTACAGCCTCCAGTCTGTTTTTCTACCACTCTTCTTTGGCGGCCTTCTTCTTCCGCCGGAGGACGATGATGACGACGCAGGCCAGGGCCAGTGCGCCGGCTATGAGGCGGATGATCATGGTCCTGTCGCTGGTCCCCGTCTCCGGAGCGGTCTGAACCAGGAACGTCAGGATGGTGGCAAAAAGCATGTTCTGTATCCCCCCTTATCGGAGCGACTGCAAATCTCGCAGAATCGAAAGTACACCCGGCACCATGATAACCACAAACAGCGCCGGAAGGATGAAGAGCACGATGGGGAACACCATTTTAACGGCGGCCTTGTTGATGGTGGCCTCGATGTCCAGCCGGCGCCGGGTGCGCAGCGAGTCGGCGTAGATGCGCAGCCCCTGGGCCAGGCCGGTCCCGAAGCGCTCGGCCTGCACGATCATGCTGGCCAGGGAGCGGAGATCCATCAGGCCGGTGCGCTTGGCCATGTGCTGGAAGGCCACGGAGCGTTCCTGGCCGGCCTGCACCTCCAGCGTCATCCAGTAGAACTCGTCGGCCAGCTCCGGGTAGACGAAGCGCAGTTCGTCGCTCACCCGGGCAATGGCCTGGTCCAGCGACAGGCCGGCGCCCAACACGATGCTCAGCATGTCGGTGGTATCGGGCAGGGCGGCCTGCAGGCTCAGGCGGTGCCGCCGCCGCAGCGAAAGCAGAACCTGTTCGGGAATGAAGTATCCCAGCACGAGGGCCGCGAGCAGCGCAAAGACAAACAGAAAGGTGTCGCCGCCGGAGAACAGCAGGTAGGCCGTCAACAGCAGGAGGGCGGTGAAAATCAGCGAGAGCATTCCGTAAACCTTCACGGCGTACGGCCGGCGGATGCCGGCCCGCATCAGCTCCGCTTCCTTCTGTCGGAACCAGCTCCTCCCGAAGATCACGCCGAAGGTGGCCTGCAGGAAGAAATCCCAGATGTCTTCGGCGGCGCGGCTGTGTCCGGCGCCCGCGCCCGTGGAGCGCTCCTGCAGCTCCTCCAGGCGCCGTCCCAGCGCGTCGTCCCGGGTGCGCAGGTAGTAATGCAGGCCCCCGATCAGCAGCGCCAGGCTGGCGAAGCACGCCAGGAAGAATACTGTTGCCCAAGCCAAATTCATAGTTTTATCGTGCCTACCTTGCGGATCACCAGGATGCCGATGATCTCCGAAAAAATGGCGTAGACCAAAAACTTCGCGCCCAGCGGCGTCAGCCAGAGCTGGGAGATGTACTCGTAGCGCAGGAAATAAAAAACGATGCCGGTGAAAACCGGCAGGCCGCACAGCAGGCCGGCGGAGAAACGCTGCTGGGCGGTGTGGGCGCGCAGGCGGGCGCGCAACTGCAGGCGCTCGCGGATGACCGTGGACAGGTTCTCCATCACCGCCACGATGTTGGCGCCGGTTTCGCGCTGCAGGATCACGCCGGTGGCGAAAAAGCGCATGTCCAGCAGGGGGACGCGGTCGCCCAGGCTGTGCAGGGCCTGGTCCACGGTCGAGCCCAGCGACAGTTCCTCGATCAGCTTCTTGAATTCGCCGGCCAGCGGATCGTAGGTCTCCGTGGCCAGCAACTGCAGGCCGCCGTGGATATTGTGGCCGGCGCGCATGGCGCGGGTAAACAGGTCGATGGCCTCGGGCAGCATCTCTTCGATCTGCCGCATGCGCCGCTGCCGCTTGATCCAGATATAAACGACGGGCAGGGCGGCGCAGGCCAGCGCGAACATGGCCGACAGGATGGTGAAGGGGAACAGGTCCAGCAGGTCGGCGGCCAGGAAGGCCGCGGCCAGCAGGAACCCGCTGAGGCTGATGGCGCTGCCGGCACGATAGGGCAGGGCGGCCTGGTCGATCAGGACCTGAAGCTGGTTGACCACCCCCAGCCGGGAATAGATTTCGTGCAGGAAGGAGACGCCGCTCATCTGCCGCTGCTTGAGCAGGGAGCGTGCCGGGCGCGCCGCCTGGGTGCGCAGGCCGGCCAGACGGTGGTCGAGCGTGGCCCGCAGGCGCCGCTCAGGCCGCCACACGGCATACTCGGCCGCCACCACAAACGTCACCGTAAATATCGCCAATGTCAGAATCGTAATCACGTCAGTTTTTTCACCACCAAGGCACAAAGACACCAAGGACCGATCACAGGGCAAGGCGCTTGATGCCGTCGCGTATCAGTGGAACGTTGAAATTGATCGGCAGGCCAAGGCGTCGCCCGGTTAGTTTCAGGTACGTCAGCACCTGCGCCTTGTGGACCGGTAACAACTCCTCCACAGCCTTCAACTCCACAACCAGACACGATTCGACCAGGAGATCCAGGCGCAAGCCCCCGTCGAGGCGGATGCCATCATAATCGATTGGAACCGGAACCTGCCGTTCGACACGCAATCCACGTTTTGTCAATTCGTGCATGAGGCATGCCTCATACACACTCTCAAGCAATCCAGGACCGAGCCGCGAATGGACGGCGAAAGCCGCATCGACCACGATACGCGCCACACGATCGACCTCTTCCGGGATCGGCTCTCTTTGTGTCTTTGTGTCTTGGTGGTTCAATTCGGCACCTTGGTTACCGGACTTCGACGACCTCGCTGAAGGTCTGCGCCGGCAGATGGATGCCGCAGGCGCGCAGGCGCTCCAGGAAGTGCGGCCGAACCCCGGTGGCGCGGAAGCGCCCGGTGACCCGGCCGCCCACGGCCAGGC
>Ga0315284_10001323_pt1 | contig 35235 bp, 23 predicted proteins | sample YL17G09_16_MG_FD_203696 | JGI IMG/M metagenome (GOLD analysis project Ga0315284, IMG submission 203696) | Sediment microbial communities from Yellowstone Lake, YNP, Wyoming, USA - YL17G09_16 | ecosystem: Environmental > Aquatic > Freshwater > Lake > Sediment | place: USA: Wyoming | collected... | reverse complement strand
ACGGGGCGCGGTATCCTCGGTTACGCCACGGCGACCACCGGAGGCACGCTGGGCGTTTATGGCCTGGTGCCGAGCACGTCGGGGGTGGGGCTCTATGGTGAGGCCACAGCGACGACGGGGGCGACGCGCGGGCTGATCGCGCGGGCGGCGAGCACGAGCGGCATCGGGGCTTGGGGCTATGCGTTCGCCACCTCGGGAGCGACGACGGGCGTGCGCGGCGATGTGTGGAGTCCCACTGGCGTCGCCGGCGTATTTAACACCGTCAACGCGAACGGCAAAATCCTCAGCGGCCGCGTCAACGGCGTCGAAAAGTTCAGCGTGAACGGCAGCGGCAGCGTCACCGCTGCGTCGTTTAGCGGAACCTTCGGCGGGACCTGGAGTGGAGGCTTCAGTACCTATGTCCTCACCGGCACTGCAGTCATTGGCCAAAGCGGATACGGCAATGGAATCTATGGGATCAGCTCAAGCGGCACCGCAATCTATGGGGTCAGCACATCTGGAAATGGGGTCTACGGGGTGACGAGTTCTGCAAATTACCCGGCGGTCGCGGGTTCTGCGCCCTCAGGCGGTGAAGGTTTCCAGGGGCTCTCAGGGACGGCCTCCGCTAGCTGGGGTAATCCAGCCGGTGTTTATGGCCAATGTGAAACTAGCAGCGTTTGTGGCGGAGTTTTGGGAGTAAGCAGCAGTGGCGTCGGGGTGTGGGGGAGTTCCTTGGGAAATACCGGCTACCCCCATTATGCGGGATATTTCTCAGGTAACGTCAATGTTGCCGGATCCTTATATAAGAGCGCCGACTACTTCAAGATTGACCACCCCATGGATCCCGCCAACAAGTACCTCTTGCACTCAGTTGTCGAAAGCCCCGACATGAAGAACGTTTACGACGGCGTTGTCCGGCTCGACTCGACCGGCGAGGCTTGGGTGGACTTGCCGGAATGGTTCCAAGCTCTGAACAGCGACTTCCGTTATCAACTCACTTCTATCGGCCGCCCGCAGCCGAACCTATATATTGCTGAAGAAATCTCGGGCAATCGGTTCAGGATTGCTGGGGGGAGTCCCGGCGGCAAGGTCTCGTGGCAGGTGACAGGAATCCGCCAAGACGCGTACGCGAAGGCCCACAGGATGCAAGTGGAAGAAGAAAAGCCAGCGGCTGAGAAGGGCTTCTACCGCCACCCGGAACTTTACGGCCAGCCCGAGGCAAAGGGTATCGAATGGGCGAGACGCCCTAAGTAGATGTGCTTGCTCCACAAGAGCAAGGAATAGGCAGCTGCGCGGGACCATCACAACGGATGGCAAAGCTCCGCCCCGGCGGAGCTTTGCTTTTGCGCAGGGAATGAGCCCGCATCCACCGCCCCTCGCCCGAGCCTGTAGGCGCTTTGCCGCTTCGACGCGCAAACCCTTCGCTGAATGCGAGCTTGCCCTGGGCTCGCGCCCCGGGCGGGGAACGTGGGTTTCCTGTGCGGCGGCGAGCCGCCAATGACCTTCCCGCGCATTTCTCCTCAAGCCCTCTGCTTTTCCCGCCGAAAACTAGGCTAGATGCGCAGGGAGGGAAAACGCGCGGGCGGAGAGCACGCCGGGTCTGTTCAAAAAGTGCGGACGGCGGCTCGCCCTTTGTCTGCACGGAAGCACGGGCGCGGCAGGGAGTGCTATTCGTGGTGGAGGGCGACGATGGGGTCGAGGCGTGAGGCTTTCATGGCCGGCCACATGCCGAAGAAGAGGCCGATGCTGACTGCCACGACAAATCCCGCCACGATGGACCAGCTCGGAACAGTGGAGGGAAGTTGAGGCACGAGTGCCCGGATGAGGAAGCTCAGCGTACAACCGAAAATAATCCCCAGGATTCCGCCCGCGCCGGTGAGGGTCATTGCCTCCAGGAGAAACTGCCAGGTGATGTCGCTGCGGCGCGCGCCGATGGCCTTGCGCACGCCGATCTCGCGGGTGCGCTCGGTAACGGAGACAAGCATGATATTCATCACGCCGATGCCACCCACCAAAAGGCCGATGGAAGAGATAACCGTGGTCACCAGAACGATCGTCCCCATGATGTCGCGGAACTGGGTGATCATGGATTCGGCCGTGGCGATGTTGAAGTTGTCGGGGTCGGAGTACTTCACGTTGCGGCGGCGGCGCAGCAGGCTGCGCACTTCATCCGTGGCCTGACTGAGTTTCCCCGGCAATGCCACGGCGGTGATGAAGTTCTCCTTCGCCTGCGGGTAGATCTTTTTGAACGTCAGGTAGGGAGTCATCAAGATGCGGTCGCTGCCGGTATCGCCCAGAATCTGTTTGCGCTTCGCCATCGTCCCGATGACTTCGAAATTCCTGCCATCGATACTGATGACCTTGCCGACGGGGTCTTCACCCTCAAAAAACCGGGTTACCACGTCCGCGCCGATTACGACGACATCGCGCCGGTGCATGTTGTCGATCTCGTTGAACAGCCGGCCGTCTTTCAGCTCGCAACCGATGTTCCCGAAGTGGGACGGCGTGCAGCCGCGGAACACGGTATCCAGCATCTCCTGACCTTTGTACTTGGCGGAGACGGCCGGGCCCCAGCGGAAGGTTTCCGCGGAAACGGTTTCGATGGACGGGCAATTCTCGCCGATGGCCGTCATATCGTCGAAGGTCAGGGGCTTGCGCATCCATTCTTCCCGGCTGAGGTTGAACTTGATCCCGGGATCCCACTTGAAGATGAAGAGCGTGCGGGTGCCGAAGGCTTCCGCCACGTCCACGACCTGCTGGTCCAGCCCCTTGAAGATGGAGGCCACGCCGATGACGGTGGCGGTTCCGATCAACACCCCGAGGATTGTCAAGAAGGCGCGGAACTTGTGGCTGCGCAGCGTGTCCAAGGCCAGGAGCAGGTTCTCACGAACTTGACGGCGATGGGGATTCACGCTTAGGCCTCCGTCCGCAGGGCTTCAATGGGATCGAGCCGCGCCGCTTTGCTGGCCGGGTAAATGCCAAAGAAGAGCCCCACCGCGGTGGAAAGGATCACGCCGATCACCACCGCATTGGTCGGCACCGAAGAGGTGAAAACCATGTCCACAATCCAGCTGATGATGAAAGAGAGCAGGACGCCGATCGCGCCTCCCGTGGCGGCCATGACACTGGCCTCGATGATGAACTGCATCAGGATGTCGCGGCGCCGCGCCCCCAGGGACTTGCGGATGCCGATCTCATGGGTGCGTTCGGTGACGCTGGCCAGCATGATGTTCATGATGACGATGCCACCCACCACCATGAAAACCGCAACGATGCCGATGGTTACAGCGAAGATCGACCCCGTCAGGCGGTCCCAGGCGCTCATCAAGGTGTCCGAGGCGTTGATCCCGAACGTGTCGTCCTCCTGGTAGGGAACATGGCGGCGGGCGCGCATGAGCGCTCGGACCTCATCCTCCAGCACCAGCATCTGTTGTGGGTCATACGCTTGGACGCTCACGGCAAGCTGGGGCCGCGCCACAAAGAGCTTCTGGAGAGTGGTCAGCGGGATGTGAACGAATTTGTCCTGGCTCTCGCCAAAGGTGGTGCCGATCCGTGACGCCACGCCGATCACCCGGAAGTTGGCGCCGCGGACGCTGATTTCTTTGTCGATGGGGTCGATGGAAGGAAAGAACTCATCCACCAAGTCACGGCCGATAAAGCACACCATGGCGCTGTGCTGGTAGTCGGACTCGGTGAAGTAGCGGCCGGATTCCACCTTCTCCTGGCCGATGTCAATCATGTTGGGCGTGCGGCCGCTCAACCCGACCTCGTACAGTGTCTTTCCCCCGTACTTCGCGTCGCTCTCCCCCCAGATCCAGGCGTCAGCGCCAATGTTTTTGTAATTGGGCAGGTTGACTTTGAGAAATTCGAATTCTTCAATTCGGATAGGCTTGTTTCGTCGCCGCGCCTTGAGCCAGCTCTCGTAACCTTGCGCCCATTGCCATTGGTGGAGAATGAAAGTGTTGGCGCCCAGGTTGGCGATCTTATCCGCGATGTAGAGGTTCATGCCGTTGACGACCGACATCACGGAGATGAGAGTGGTGGTGGCGATCACAACTCCCAACAGCGTGAGGATGGAGCGGAGCTTGTGGGAGCGCAGGGCCTCCAGGGCAATCCAGAAGGCTTCGCGCGCCGTGATCCAGGCGCCGAAAAGCCGCTGCCGTCCCGTTTTGCGCCGGAGAAGAAAAGCCTGGGTTTGGGCGACTTCTGCCACCGAGTTTACCCTCTCTCTGGGGCGGCCCCCTTTGCCCCCGTAACGGGATGAGGAGAATCCTCTCCCCTATCCCCTACTGAACGCGCTCGTCCCGGTCGATCTTCCCGTCCCGAATGTGGAGGATGCGAAGCGCGTGCGCGGCGATGTCGTGCTCGTGCGTGACCAGCACGATGGTGTTGCCGGCATCATGCAGGCGATCGAGCACCTTCATAATCTCTTCGCCTGTCGCCGAATCGAGGTTTCCCGTGGGCTCGTCCGCCAGGATGATGGAGGGGTTATTCACCAAGGCCCGGGCGATGGCTACGCGTTGTCGTTGCCCTCCGGAGAGTTCATTCGGCCGGTGGTGCATGCGGTCGGCGAGCTCGACCTTGGCCAAAGCTTCCTGGGCTTTTTCCAGGCGCTCGTTCGCCGGCGTGCCGTTATAGATGAGCGGCAACTCGACGTTGTGCAAGGCGCTGGCGCGGGCTAGCAGGTTGAACGTCTGAAAGACGAACCCGATTTCCTTATTACGGATGTACGCCAGTTCGTCGTCGGAGAGCTCGCTGACCAGGCTGCCGTTCAACCAGTAATTGCCCCGAGTGGGCGTATCGAGGCAGCCGATCAGATTCATCAGGGTGGATTTCCCCGAACCCGAGGGGCCCATGATGGCCACATACTCGCCGCGATCGATCTCGAAGGAAACTCCGCAGAGGGCGTGCACGGCAATCGCCTCGCCCATGTCATAAGTTTTCCAGAGGTCCTCCGTCCGGATGACGACCCCAGCGCGCGGAGCTGCGCTCTCTTGCATTGAGGATGGAACAACCTGTGATCCCATCGCATTCCCTTTCTTCCGGCCTCCAAGCTCAGCCGCGTGGTGGGAGCCGGACTTTCCAGCGGGCGGCCTCAGGACGCCAAGTCCTGGTGCGTCGCCTGTTCATCCTTGCGGAGGGTGACTAGCCTGGGGGGCCGCCGGGTTTCGCGCCGCTGTTGTCGACCTTGATCTTGGTGTTGTTCTTCAGTGTGCGCAGGACGCTGAAGCTCCCGGTCACGATTTCGTCCCCGGGCTTGACCCCCTTCAGCACTTCGATGTCCGTTGCGCCCATGATTCCCGTTTCCACCGGCGTGAAGACCGCTTTACCTCCCTGTAATGTGAAAACTCCCTGGATTTCTTCCTTGCTTTTGTCCTTTTCCTTGGTCGTCCCGCTCGGGGGCTTCGTTTCGGCAGCCGCAGCTTTTACTGCTCCGCTCCCTTTTCCATCCTTCGCAGGCTCTTCCAGGTCGCGCTTCATGCGAATGGCCAGGGCCTGAATAGGGATGGTCACCGCGTCCGGACGGGTGGCGGTGGTGACTTTGGCAGTGGTGGAAAGGCCCGGTCGGAGGCCCGGCGGGGGTTCATCCAAGGTGACGACCACTTTGAAGTCCTTGGCTTCCTCAGTGTTGGTGGAACTCTGTCCGCTGGTCAGGCCCGACGTGCGCCCGACCGCGCTCTGCCCAATCTCCGTGACCTTACCCTTGAACGTCTTATTGCGTACCGCATCGATCGTGACTTCGGCGGGTTGGCCGAGTTTCACATTCACGATATCGGTCTCGTCCACCTTTACTTCTGCCGTGATGACCGAAAGGTCGGAGACCTGGTACAGCAGACTTCCGGGTGAATTCTGGATTCCGGGCACCACGTTCTCGCCGGCGTGCACGGGCAGGGCGGTGACAATCCCATTCAATGGCGAGGTGTAGATCGTCTTATCGCGAAGGTCGTTGGCTCGAACGACCGCAGCGCGGTTCTGGGCCACCCGGGTGCGGGACATATCGCGCGTGTAGGTCACCTGCTGGTACTGCGCCCTAGCCTGCGCCACACGCGCCTCGGCCGCCTGAACATTGGCCTGCGCCACCTCGAACTCGCTCCGGCGCTGATCGTAGAGTTGCTGCGCGATCAGACGGTCCTTGAGCAACTGCTCCGCGCGCGCGTAATCTTCTTTCGCGCGGTTGAAGTTCGCCTGGGCGGTCTGCAAGTCTGCCTGAAGTGTCTTGAGACTCGCGGCCGAAGATTGGACGGACGCCTCCGAGGCCAACACATCGGCCAATTGGGTCTTCAGCGCAGCTTGCTGCGCATCGAGGTCAGCCTCCTGCTGCACCGACTCGGTCTTCAGCAACAGTTGGCCTTTCTTGACCGTATCACCTTCCTTGACCAAGATTTCGGTAATTCGGCCGAAGGTGTTGGCGTTCACGTTGGCGAAGTTCTTGCTAGGAGGCCGGATCTGACCTGACGCAGTCACAACAGAAGAAATTTCTTGCTTCATGACCTTGCCGGTTTGCACGGCGACCACGCCGCGCCGGCTCCACATAATTCCGCCCACCACCAGGCCGATCAGCAACACTGCACCGGCACTCATTAACAGCACTTTTTTCCAGCGTTTCATGCCTGTCCGTTTCCGAGCGGGAGGTTCACTCTGAGAAGTGATTTCTTCCAGTTCCTCCTCCATTTTCCCCAGCCCCAGCTCAGTTGTCTGCTCCATTGCCCTTCACTCCTCTTTCCCCGGTTCGCGAGCACGGTGCCCGGTTGCTTCCCGGCATCCTGCACCAGCTATCCCCGGGCGATTTCGGGGCAAGCCTGGGAAGCCAGTGCTCCCGGCTGTAGTCTTTGCACAGTCCTCGACTACCTGAGTCTCTATACGTTCCCGAAAGCCAGAAAGTTTCCGCCAAAATCGGGTGGCACGGGACCGACCGTCCCAAGGCAACGATGAATCGACCGGCACGCTTTGCAGTTCGCGTGACCAGGACGCCCTGGGAGGACACCCATGAACGCACGCCGTCTATTGCGCGGCCCCCTTTCCCCATGATCTGGTTATTTTAGCCTGTTTGGCAAGGGGGCGAAAGGGCCAACAGACAAACCCCGACATCATAAAATCGGTCCATTCCCTGGGGCGAGTCAGAACAACGCCACTAGCCCCATTTGGCTGATCCTCAGCATTAGTATTTAGACACCGTTGCCCGCCCAAAAGTTAGCGACTTTTCCTTTAGCCAGGCCACCCTTTCCGAGGCAGGGGCATCACACCGCTTGGCGTCGGCTGGGTCGAGGATGGCCAGTCTCCATTTCAGGTCGAAGATGCTTGACTTCTCGCATCGCGAAAACTAGAATTTGTTATCCAGGGGATGACAAGCTGGGTCAAGATGACTGGCTGAGGGGTCAACGTATGCCTTATGGGGCTCGACGTTACCGCAGGTTAGCTCTTCTCATCGCATCGATGGGCGTCGCGGGCATGATCGCGACTACACTCTCCGCCCTCCCTCCCAATGACAAAGACAACGAGAAGAACAAGGAAAAGACCCCCAAGCAAGAGCGCCGACGCCAAAAGGCAATCCAGAAAGAGATGGAGAGCCCCTACAAGAAATGGCTCCAGGATGAGGTGCCCTACGTCATCACCGACATGGAGCGCGCCGCGTTCAAAAAGCTGAGCACCGACGAGGAGCGTGAGCAGTTCATCGAGCAGTTTTGGGAGCGCCGCAATCCCAATCCGGGCAGCCCGGAAAACGAGTTTAAAGAGGAGTACTACCGCCGCATCGCTTACGCCAACGAGCACTACAGCTCCGGGGCCCCGGGCTGGAGATTGGACCGCGGGCGGATTTACATTATGTATGGGCCTCCCGATGAGATTGAGTCGCACCCGTCGGGCGGGACCTATGACCGGCCTCCTGAAGAGGGTGGCGGCCAGACCTCGACCTATCCCTTCGAGCAATGGCGATACCGCTACATCGATGGCATCGGAACCAACATCATCTTGGAGTTTGTTGACCCCACGATGACCGGCGAGTTTCGGATGACGATGGACCCGGGCGAGAAGGATGCCCTGCTCCACGTTCCCAACGCCGGCCTGACCCAAATGGAACAAATGGGGATGGCCTCCAAGCGCGACCGCTTCACGCGCACTGACGGCATGACGATCGGCCAGTCCATGGGCGGTACCTCCGAGAGAATGAACGAGTTCACGCGCTTGGACCTCTACGCCCGCATCTTCAAACCCCCCGAAGTCAAGTTCAGGGACTTGAAAGCTGTGGTGATCTCGAGACTGAGCGCGCAGCTTTTGCCTTTTGACGTGCGGACGGACTTCATCCGGGTGACCGAAGAAAGCGTCCTTACGCCGATCACCATACAGGCCTCCAATCGCGACCTGCAATTTGAGAACAAAGAAGGGGTGATGCATTCGGTCATGGACATCTATGGGCAGGTCACCAGCCTGGGGGGCAGGATGGTGAGCACCTTCGAGGATGCCGTCGCCATGGATGTTCCGGAGAACGATTTCCAGCGCTATGTAGACCGCAAGTCGGTTTACCAGAAGGTGCTGCCCCTGCGACCCGGCCGATACAAGCTGAGCGTCGTGGTCAAGGATGACCTCAACGGCCACATGGGTTCGATCGAGCTCGGAATCCAGGTTCCCCGTTTCGATGAGGAGCAACTGGCCAACAGTTCACTCATCCTCGCCGACTTGATCCAACCCCTGCCCACATCCCAGGTGGGCACGGGACCGTTCGTCATCGGTGGGACCAAGGTGCGACCCAGCGTGAATCAGCAATTCACGCGCGAGCAGAACCTTGGAATTTACATGCAGGTCTATAACCTGGGTATCGACCCGGAGACGCACAAACCGTCCGCGGACATTCAATATGAGATCATGAAGGACGGGAAATCTTTCTTGAGCCAGACGGAAGATGCGGCAAAGCTCAAGAACGCCTCTCAGCAGATTACCTTGCAGAAAACGATGCCGCTGAAGGCGCTCCAACCGGGGAAATACACCGTTCAGATCAAGGTGACGGACAACGTAAAGAAACAGACTGTCTCACCGACGGTGACTTTCGAATTGCGCTAGTGACCCTGTGATGTTCCGACGGGCCGGGGCAAGATTCTGCCTCCAAGAGGTTTGGAGCCTATGAGCCTGTTTCAGCCACGAAGCCGACTGCGCGCCATATTTCTGCTGGGCGGCATGGTGCTTTCTTGTCTGGCCGCCACACCCGGCAAGGCCGTGAACTACGGGCGAATCACTGGGACTGTCTCTGACCCGCAGGGGAACCCCCTGATGGGAGCCACCGTCAGCATCGTGGGCCCGCTACTGACCGGCCTTCAACCCATGGTCAATGCCGCCGAGCGCGTCATTACTGACGCCCACGGAAAATTCACCGTGGAACGCCTGGTTCCGGGCTTCTATTCCCTGCAGGTAACCTCGGTCACGCGCCTCCCGATCCTGCGCAACCGCGTCCTGGTCGAAGCGGGGGGGAGCTTGCAGGAGAACTTCGTTCTGAGCGACATCCTTGCACCTCTCCGCCTGAAGGTTCCGGCTGGCAGTGTTTCGACTTGGGGTGAGGACTGGAAATGGGTCTTGCGGACCTCCGCTGCCACAAGGCCCGTCCTTCGGTACCAGGAAGTTTCCAAGACCAAGACCCGTTCCAAGACCGCCAAGGCGCCCCTTCCTTCCAGTCAGCGGCTGATCGCGATGAGCCCGGGCTCGACCCGTCGCCGAGCGCTGGCCGGAGATCCTGGCATGGGAAGCGTGTTGGCCTACCTCCGGCCACTCTCCGAGGACACGGATCTCTTGGTGGCAGGGTCAATGGGCGCCAGCGGTTTCCAGGCTTCGTCACTGGCGACAGTCCTCCGCAGAGATGTGCTGAGGGGCGATCCACAGGAACTCAGTCTGGTTGTTCACCAGTTGAACTTCGCGGACGGAGTGCCCCTGGCGTCCGGAGAGGGACGAGACAGCGTACGCCACGCTCAGGCTATGGCGGTTAGTTATACTCGCACCCGCCGGCTTTTTGGTCGCCTCGCGCTGACCACAGGCTTTGAGGTTGATTATCTCAACGCTGCCCAGGACGCGCTCTCCTCCCGGCCTATTGCCAAGCTGGAATATCAGGTCTCCCCGTCGAACTCAGTGGCCCTCCGATACGGAGTGGCTCGTTTGGACGAGGATGGCTCCCTCCTCGACCGGATTGGGGTTCTGACCGCTTTCCCCCGTGTGACGATGCGAGGCTACCGCCCGCAAATGGAGAAATTGAGCCACGCGGAATTCAGTTTCAGGCGCAGCCTGGGCAGAGAGTCGCACTTCGAGCTCGCGGCCTATCGCGATGATTTCGACAACACGGCCGTTTGGGGGTTCGGCGGGACGAAAGTTCTGAGTGGATTGGCCGGCAGTTTCTTGCCCAATCCGGCGGCGAACGGAGTGACTCTTAATGCGGGGAACTACACGTCGTCAGGTCTTCGAGCCGCATTCACGCGGAACTTGGGCGGGTACGTCCAGGTGGCGGTCTTATATGCTCTCGGGGATGCGCTTACCGTGGATGCCGTTGGTCTCTCGGGTGAGGAACCGGTGAAGAATCTGAGGTCATTGGTGCGACCTCGGCGGAGTCAAACCATCGGTGGCCGGGTTGCGGCTCGAATCCCAGTCTCCAAGACACGAGTTACAACTTCGTACGAGTGGCTGCCCGCCGGCCGGGTCACCGAAGTTGATCCCTACGGGCAGGCCAGCATGCAGCTTCAGCCCTACCTGGGCGTTCAGATCCGACAGCCCCTCCCCGCTCTCGCCTTCCTCCCCGCGCGAATTGAAGCGCTAGCCGATTTCCGGAATCTGCTGGCTCAGGGGTATACCTCGCTCGCGAATTCTGGCGACGAGTCGCTGGTCATGACTCCCGCATATCGAAGCTTCCGAGGCGGATTCTCCGTCCAATTCTAGTCGCCCCCCGGGAATCTGCTGGCCCCTGGGAGGTGCCCGCCCCGGCACGTCGTTGAGGCCAAACCGGGTTTGATGATGTAAGGATGGCGCCTCATGCTGACTTATTCTTCCTCCTCTCGTTACCAAAATCAGGAGCCCATATCCAAGATTTCATATGAGATTCTGCCGTTGGGAGGACACTCTGTTAACTCGTTGGAATTGGGGCGGTTATATATTCTTCCAAACGTGACCACTGGAAAGGGATTTGCTCAAAAAACTCCGGTGTTGTGTATGTTCTGACATCGCAGTAGTTGGTTCGAATGCGGACGACGCTGACATTCCGATTCACGACCGTCTTTTTGGCACTGTTGAGCCTGACGCTGGTAGTGTTTGGCATCCTCAATTTCGAGCAGCGCAGGGTCTACCAGCTTCCTGACGACGGTGCTTCCTGGGTTGACACCAAAGACGGAGTGGTCGCCTGGATGGTCGCTCCCGATAGTCCCGCAGAACGCGCGGGCATCGCCCAGGGTGACAAGCTGACCGCCATTAACGGCACGCCGGTCAAACGAGCCCTGGACGCCACGCGAGAGATCTTCCGGACCGGGGTGTGGGCCCAGGCGCGTTATGATCTCGCCCGGAACGGGCAGGCTTTCCAAACGCAAGTCGTTGTCGCGCCGCAAAGCAATACGAAGTCGCTCCGCCACTACTTGGAACTCGTCGGGCTGATCTACCTGCTCATCGGGACTTTCATCCTCGTGCGGCGCTGGACAGCGCCCAAGTCGTTGCATTTTTACGTCTTTTGCCTGACCTCCTTCGTCCTCTATACCTTTTCGTACACGGGCAAGCTCAACTTGTTCGACGGGACGATCTACTGGTTCAATGTCCTCGCCTGGATTCTTCAACCTGCGCTCTTTCTCCACTTCTGCCTGAGTTTCCCGGAGCAGCCTGAGTATCTTCGTGAACGGCCCGTGCGCGCGGTCTTCATCTACCTACCCGGGGCACTATTGATGGTGGTCCATGTGCTGGTGGCTACCGGGTTTCTGTTGTATTCGCTCCCGCTGCTCCTCACCCGGTACATGCTCGACCGCGTAGAGCTACTTTATCTGGCGAGCTATTTCCTCCTTGGGGCGTTCTGGCTGCGACGCAGCTATCGCCGGACGGAAGTTCCTTTGGTCAAACAGCAACTGAAATGGGTGACCCGGGGAACCTTCCTGGCGATTGTCCCGTTTGCGTTGCTCTACGTCCTGCCGTACTTCCTGGGTTTCGTTCCCACGCCGTGGATGAAGCTCTCAACTCTCTCGCTGATCTTTCTGCCGCTCACTTTCGGCTACGCCATCGTCCGCTACCGGCTGATGGATGTGGACATCATCTTCCAGCGCGGCATTGCCTACACGCTTGCCACAGCGGCCATCGTGGGGTTGTCCTTCGGGCTTATTGCGCTGTTTGCGGATGTTTTCCGCACGACCTTTCCCGCGACCAGCCGGAGTGGCTGGATCCTGGCCATCATCATTACGGCATTCCTGTTCCAGCCCATTGTGAATTGGATTCAGGCGCGTCTGGAAAGGCTGCTGAATCGCGAGCGGTACGACTATCGCCGGACGCTGCTGACTTTCGCACGTGAGCTTACCACGGAGTTGCACGTCGATCGCCTGCTGGACCAGGTGGTGGGCCGCTTGGCGGAGACCCTGGCGGTGGACCGATTGGCAATCTTTCTCCACGCCGAATCGAACGGTTTGCGTCTGGCCAAATCGCGGGGACTTTCCAGTTCGGGGCCCATCGACCTGAGCTTCCTGGATCCACAACGTCTCGAATTGCGGAAGGGTTATCTCTTCTTTGAGAGCGTCAAGCGGGTTTTCGGTGTTTCACCCGCGGCGCAGGCCACGATCGAGCAACTGGACCTTCACTACTACCTGGCGTTCAAGATGAAAGAACGGACGCTCGGGTACCTGGCGCTGGGAAGGACGCGTAAGGGAGATTTCCTCTCGAGCGAAGACATCGACCTGCTGCAGACTATCACCAGCTACCTGGCGGTTGCCCTGGAAAACGCGCGACTCTACGAGTCCCTCGAGCAGAAGGCGTTGCAGTACCAGGAACTGAGGGACTTCAGCGAGAACATCATCGAGTCGGTCAATGTCGGAGTCCTGGCCTTCGACCTGGTGCATCGGATTTCGGGCTGGAATTCCGCCATGGTGAAGCTGTACGGGCTCTCGCGTGCCGAGGCTATCGGCAGCGAATTGGAGTCGATCTTCCCGGCCGAGCTTCTGGCGGAGGTCCCTGCGTCCACCGACCCCCATCGCACGGTCAACATTTACAAGTTCGGTCTGCGCACCCCCGACGGCCGGCGGCTGATCGTCAACTTTTCCCTGACCCCGCTGATCGGGAAAAACCAGCAAGTGATTGGGCGGCTGCTGGTCTTCAACGACATCACCGAGCGCGTGAACCTGGAAGACCAGTTGGTCCAGGCCGAGAAGCTCTCCTCCATCGGCCTGCTGGCGGCGGGTGTCGCCCACGAAGTGAACACTCCCCTGGCGGTTATTTCCTCGCAGGCGCAGATGCTGGTCAAACAGATGCCTTCCGATGACGTGCGCGCGCGCACCGTGGACAAAATCATCAAGCAGTCATTCCGCGCCTCAGAAATCGTGAATAACCTCCTGAAGTTCTCCCGGGTGAGTGGCAGCGAGTACTCGGAACTCGACCTGAACCGGGTAATTCGTGAGACGCTATCGCTCATCGAACCCATGCTGCGAGCGTCCAACATTTCCCTGAACGCACAGCTTTCCCCGTCCGTTCCCCCGCTGTTTGGCAACCCCGGCAAATTGCAGCAAGTGTTCATGAACCTCGTCATGAACGCTCGCGACGCGATGCCACGTGGCGGCGAGCTTACGTTGGCCACGGAATGCGAGAACTCCACGATTCACGTGGAAGTATCGGACAACGGGGTTGGTATCCCGCCTGACCACTTGAGCAAGATCTTCGACCCCTTCTTCACTACCAAGGCCAAGAGCCGCGGCACCGGGCTGGGCCTCGCGGTGACCTACGGAATTATCCGCGAGCATTCCGGCAAGATCGGCGTGGAAAGCGCGCCGGGACGGGGCACCACTTTCCGGCTCGAATTTCCCACGGCAAGGAAACCGGTCAATGTCGGCTAAGGGTTCCATCCTCATCATTGATGATGAAAAGGAAATTCGCGAGAGCCTGGAACAACTCCTGAGCGCCGAAGGTTACCGCTTGGCGACGGCATCGACCGCCGAGGACGGCTTGAAAAAGGTCGAGGATGGCATCTTCGACCTGGTCTTGCTCGACATCAGCCTGCCGGATCGGAATGGCCTGCAGGTTCTGAAACTCATCAAGCGCGATACACCTGACACGGGCGTGATCATGATCACCGCCTATGATTCCAGCCAAATGGCCTTCCAGGCCTCGAAGGAGGGGGCGGAGAGCTACATCACCAAGCCCTGGGACAACGACAAGCTGCTGCTCGAGATCCGCAACGCTCTCGACAAGTCGCGCCTGCAGGTTGAGAACGTTCAACTCCGTCGCGCTCTGAAGCGCTTCGGGTTGCCCAACATCGTGGGCAAAAGCGATCGCATGCAGAAGGTCTTTGACCTCATTACCCAGGTTGCTCCCAGCCGCGCTACTGTGCTCATCGCGGGCGAGAGCGGCACGGGCAAGGAACTGGTCGCCAAGACCATCCATGCCACCAGCCCCCGCGCCGACCGGCCGTTTGTTCCCGTCAACACCGGTTCCATGCCGGTGGATTTACTGGAGAGCATCCTCTTCGGGCACGTTAAGGGGGCTTTTACGTCCGCCATCGCCACCAAGCGCGGGTTGTTCGAGGTGGCCGACCAGGGCACGATCTTCTTCGACGAGATTGGAACAATTGGTGTCGAGACCCAGACCAAGCTCTTGCGCGTCATCCAGGAGCGCGAGTTCATGCGCCTGGGCGGCACGGAGACCATCAAGGTGGATGTGCGCATTCTCGCCGCCACCAACTCGGACTTGCGGCGGCTGGTCCAGGAGAACAAATTCCGCGAGGACCTCTACTACCGGTTGAACGTCATCACCATCCCTCTGCCGCCGTTGCGCGAACGCCTGGGCGACATTCCGCTGCTGACGGAACACTTCCTGGAGAAATTCGGCCCGGAAAACAAACGGCAGGGAATCCGCTTCACCCCGGAGGCCCTCAAGAGCCTGATGGACTACGATTGGCCGGGGAACGTGCGGGAGCTGGAAAACGCCGTGGAGCGCGCCGTGGTTCTCTCCACCGGGCCTGAACTCACCGCCGACCTCTTGCCCGAGGAGCTTTCCTCCAACGGCGCCCACGCCGCGCGCGCCCTGCCCGCCGAAGATCTCAAGGGCCGGTCGCTCTTTGAGATCGTCGAGTCCTACGAACGCCGCGTCATCCTCGACATGCTCGCGCGCGCCGACTGGAGCCAGACCGAAGCCGCCGAGCGCTTCAAAATCCCCCTCTCCACCCTCAACCAGAAAATCAAGCGCCTCCAAATCGACATCAAACGCCGAAGAGAAGTCTGAGTATCTGGCGCAGGGCTGGTTTCCAAATTCTTCCTTTTTCCTTCAAGACCTGGAAAAGGAAAAACCCCACGGTTGGAAAAGCACCAACCGTGGCTAACCGCTCAGAAAAGGGACATCTGCGTGGTGGGTCCCAGATCCGGGTTGCTAATATGTACTTAGCAGAGGATCTCCTGCCACCGGATTACCCCGGTGTCCGGAGATCCCCAGCTCTGCGCACCGAAACGCTCCAGGGCAGAATCACAGACCCAAGGGTCTGTCCCAGCCCACGGGTGAATTTCGATTTTCCAGTTTCGAATTTCGAGCGTCACACCTTGATGAAGATCTTGTGCTTGTAGAGCCAGTAGCAGAGGTACCAGAGGACGAGCATGACGGTGCAGTTCTGGGCGACGGGGGCGAGGGCGCCGATGAATTTGTAGCCCCCGGTGAACGAGCCCACCATGTGGTCGATCGAGCCGCGAATCAGGAAGCCGGCGGAATAGATGAAGATCGAGTTCATGCCCACCACGACCAGCGGGAATGCGACCTTCCTGTATCCTGCCACATCAATGAGCAGAATAAACGCCAGCATCATCAGCAACACCCAACCGCTGCTGTAGAGCGTCCAGGAGGCCGTCCAGAGCCTCTTGACGTTGGGGATCACCAGCGACAGTGCCAGCCCACCGGCAAATGCCGCGACCGCCGAGACGGCCAGAATCCGCAGTTTGTCCATCAACGGCTTTTCCATCCGCAGGAGCATCCCGACCCAGGCGCCGAACAGAGTGGTGACAGTGCTGGAGATGAAATTGATGGTCACATAGTAGCCCTGGTAGTTGTACCCGAGCATGGCTTTGTCAATAACCGCTCCAATATTGCCTTCCTTTGAAAAGGCTCCTGTGGGCCCGGGGAAAAGAAAGAAGAGGGCGGAGTGAAAAGCCAGCAGCCCGGCCGCTGCCACGACCTGCCAGCGGAAACGCAGCTGGATGATGAGGTAAGTCAGAAAGTAAGTGAACGCAATCTGGGCCAGCACGTTGATCAGTTGAAACCGGATCTCCTGGTCTGCGGCGATGATCAGGAACTGGCTGAGCAGGATGAGCTTGAGGGCTCGGCTGGCGACGTGCTTCAAATTGCCGCGCGGCGTGGCGCCTTTGGCCGCGCGGATGGCCAATGCGAAAGGCATCGCCACACCCACCATAAACATGAACGAGGGTTGAATGAGATCCCAAAAAACCGCGCCCGTCCATTCAACATGCTCGAACCACGACGCGACCCTTCCGTAGGTCGGATCGTTCTGCAACGCGCCGAACCCGAGGCCTCCAGAGGCCAGGGTGAACATGATGAAGCCGCGAAAAGCATCGAGGGCGATGTAGCGCTCCCCGGCGGCCGTCTGGGGGAGGGGAGCGGTCTCCAACCGCGGCGGCTCAAGCACAGCGGAAGTGGCTGACATGGCGCGGATTTTAACACACCCCCTCGTCTGTTCACGGGCTTTTGTCGCTGGAAACTGATCAACCGGAACGCGAACGAAGAGAACAGGGCCTCCGTCGGCGCTCGCACTCACGGCACTCAGACCGACTGCAAAGCGCGGAAGTGCTGCGTCTGGAAGAAGAGTCCCGCCATCAAACTGGTGTTGTAAGCCACGTGCAGGATGACGCTGGGCGCGAGCGAGCCCGTCATGCCGCGCGCTCCAGAAAAAACCAGGCCGACGAGCAGAATCAGAAGCACGTGATTCCAGGCGCCCCAGTATTCCGGAACGTGGAGAGCAGCAAACAGCGCTGCCGTGCCCAGAACCGCGCAACGGCTCCCGACCAGGTGTTGGAAGAAGGAGAAGAGAACTCCGCGAAAGATCAGCTCCTCCATGAAGGGCGCGATGAGGATGGCAAAGGCGGCAATCGCGTAACCGGCCAGCGGAGAAGTAAAGAGGCGAGTCAAAGGGAAGTCTTCGCGATCGGGCAGGAATGCCGGCATCAGCTGGATGGCCACGGCCAATAGGACCCCTCCCAGGAAGAATTGCAGGGCCTTGCCGGCGGCTGGTGTTCGCCACTGCAGCGTCTCCCAGAAGGGCAAATGATGGTTCACGACGAGGAAGAGATAGACGGTCAGCAACAGCAGGGCGTGAACTACCGACTGCAGTGCGAGCAGCAAGAACGGATTGTCGTGAAGAGTCTGCGAAGATCTAGGCCATCCCATGAGGGGTTGCAGGGCGGCATACCCAGCGATAACGAGAATGTTGGCAGCCAACAGGGCGATGAGGCTGGTGACGATCAGAACCAGCAGATTACGGAGAGTCCAGGGTGTTCGTGGTGCCGGCGCGTCGGTTGGGGTGGGAACGGCCTCCGGGACTGGGAACTGCGGAGAGAGATCGCTATCCGGGGTGTCGTGCACCACTAACGACCTCGTTTGCTTTCTCGAAGTGCGGCGGCGAGCAAGGGAATCATCAGCTCGTGATGTCCGGTCAGTGAGTAGCCGCGACTGCCGCCGCCGGCGGTGGGACGCAGTACAACGTTCTGCGTCGGCCGGTAGTGCTGGATGAAATCGAGATTTACAGTCGTGATGCCGCGCGGCGAGCGTCCCAGGTTGGCAGCTAAACTGAAACACTTCATGAAGACTTCCGGCAGCACCACGGCCGATCCGACATTCAAATAAACGCCTCCGCCATCCATCTTCTTGACGAGCGCAGCGAACAGGCGGAAGTCGCGATGGGTGGCCGCTCCCGTCGTACGCGGGTCCATCGCCGGGTGCATGTGGATGATGTCCGTGCCGATGGCCACGTGGACGGTCACAGGCACGCGGGCTCGATAGGCAGCCGCAAGGAGGCTGAAGCGGCGGAAACGCGCGCCACGGTATTTGACCAGAAATCTGCCGACGGCTTCCCCCATGCCTAGCTCTTCGCGGTCTCCTGCCGCGATGGCTTCATTGATGAATCGCCCGGTTTCCTCCGCCATGCCGAAGCGGCCGCGACCCAGCGCCGCCGGGACGTCCTCTGAAGTCTTGCCAACCAGTGCGACTTCGAAGTCGTGAATCATCGCCGCGCCATTCATCGCCATGGCGGTGAGATGTCCGCGCTTCATCAGGTCGATGAGCACTGGCGCCAACCCACACTTGATGACATGCCCGCCCAGCCCCCAGATGATGGGCTTGCGCTTCCGCCGTGCGCGGCGAACGGCGTCAATTACGCCACGAAAATCTTTGCCCGCTAGAATCCGCGGCAGGCTCTCGATCCACTCAGCGACAGACTCTCCCGCGCGCGCCACGCGGCCAAAATCCCGAACCGAGACCTTGCTCGTACGCGAGCGCAAGGCGTAGGTTTGCACGCGGTCGAAGCTAACAGGTCCGAAGGCGTAAACGCTATTCACAACCACTCCTGCGCGGCCATTGAAATTCTCGCTGCCCTCAGATTCCCCGGCAGGTCCCTTTTCGCCGCACTGGTGGAGAATTACTCTGATTCGATTTCTCCAGCGCTCTTCGACTCTTATGGCTTGCTTGCGGAAATAAGCAGCATGACGTGGCTGCGCAGCGAGGAAAAACACGACCTTGCCCGCTTGGAAGTTGTGGATTTCCGTTGAGCCGGTAATGTCCCGAATCTGCTGGACTTTGGCGGTCACCGCGTCCGGGGGCACATGAAAGAATTTGGATGAGGATAACAGAGCATTTTTTCTCAAATGCTCTGGCGAGTTCATCAAAAAACAGCCATTCGTCTTTGCGGCCGGAATCAGAGGCGCTCCCTGGCGGGACCAAACCCCCATCGGGGTCGAAAAAAAGGAGGTCCACTCCTTTGAAGTCCTCGAACATCTGTTTGAAGTACTCTTCTCTTTGCTGGGACTCTCTGGGGAGGGGATTCGAGAAAAAGCGAGCGGACGGCAGGATTTCTGCATCTTCGATCTTTCCGACTTCCCGGGTCTTTTCAATCAGGACGATTTTCCGGAGTGGATCAAAGAGCTCCGGGTCATAACTCCGCCATTTCTCTGGATGGTGAAGATAGCCAATCAGCCCACCTTTCCCCGGATCATTGTCAGGGGTCAACATCCAGCAGATTCCTAGTTCTCTCTTGCCAAAACCTGACAGAATTCGTAGCAACCCGTACTTGTAGTAATCATTGATGTCGCCGACGAATTGGTTCTTCATAATCCCGATCGACTGGTGGGTACTGTGAACTGCGAGTCAAGGCTTGAGGCCACTGCGGAGCAGTTCGACCACGGCATCAATAATGCTCCGTATTGCTTCGGGCTCTAGCATCCCAACCTGCCTGATCATCAAACCGCGATTTGCAGTGAAGAGTTTTCCGGGTCGTGCATAGCTTTTCCGGTGCAACGTCCCCTGGCGAAAGCTTGCCTCAGGCAGGGAAACGGCTCGGGGGTCTCCGTAGGGGTTACTCGTCACCTGGCATAGGATCCAGTCGTCGCGACTTGATTCCGCCACAACGACGGCGGGGCGCATCTTCGAGCGCGAGAGATCGGAAAAAGGGAAAGGCCACAGAACTACTGCTCCGACTGAAGGTGTGACCACGCTTCGTCCTCTTCCGGACGGCTCCAATCCTTGGCCAAGGCCAGTTCGCTCAGCAGGGCGGTTTCAGTCGCGTCGTATCGCGCAGGCTCCTCCAAGAGGGTAACCAGTGCACGCCGCGCCTTGGGAAGTTTCACGTCTTCCAGCAGGCGGACTCGCCCCCCTTCGTCGACCACAGCCTTTATGGTTCGAATGGTGTTTGATTTTCGTCGCCGCATGCTGTCTGGGATTATACCTCCTACGGCGGACTGGCTTCACCCCGTGAGTTATTGCCGTTGTTCAACACCGCCGCCAGCGCCTGGCCGGTGAAAGATTTCTTGGAGCGCGCCACCTCTTCGGGTTTGCCCTGGGCCACGATGCGGCCGCCCGCTTCGCCGCCTTCCGGCCCCAGATCGATGATCCAATCCGCTTGTTTGGCGACGTCGAGGTGATGCTCGATGATGATGACGGTGTTGCCAAGGTCTGTCAAGCGATTGAGCACCGCCAGCAGTTGCTTCACATCGTCGAAGTGCAGGCCTGTGGTGGGTTCGTCGAGGATGTAGAGTGTGCGGCCGGTCTGCCGGCGGCTGAGCTCCTTGGCGAGCTTGATGCGCTGGGCCTCGCCGCCCGAGAGCGTGGTGGCCGGCTGGCCCAGGTGGATGTACCCGAGGCCCACGTCCACCAGCGTCTGAAGCTTCTGCTTGATGGCCGGAATGTTTTCGAGCATGGGAAGCGCGTCCTGAGCCGTCAAGTCGAGCACGTCGGCAATGGACAAGCCCTTGTACTTCACCGCCAGGGTCTCGGAATTGTAGCGCCGCCCGCGGCAAACCTCGCAGGTGACGAAGACGTCGGGGAGGAAATTCATTTCGATGCGGCGCAACCCCTCCCCCTGGCAGGCTTCGCATCGCCCGCCCTTGACGTTGAAGCTGAAACGCCCGGCGCGGTAGCCGCGCTCGCGCGACTCCGGCAGCATCGCAAAGAGTTCCCGAATCGGCGTAAAAACGCCCGTGTAAGTTGCGGGATTGGAGCGCGGCGTGCGCCCAATGGGTGACTGGTCGATGACGATGACCTTGTCGATGTGCTCCATGCCCTGGATGGCACGGTGCGGGCCGGGTTCTTCGATGGCGCGGTAAAGTTTTTTCGCCAGCGCGCGGTGGAGGATATCGTTCACCAGGGTGGACTTGCCGGAGCCCGAGACGCCCGTCACTACGGTCAGCACGCCCAGCGGGAAATTGACGTCGATGTTCTTCAGGTTGTGCGCCCGCGCGCCCAGCACGGAAAGAGATTTGCCGTTGGGTGTCCGCCGCGAGGCCGGGATGGGAATATGAAGCCGGCCGGAGAGATACTGGCCGGTGAGCGAATCGGGCGACGAGGAGATTTTCTCCGGAGTCCCGCAGGCCACCAGGTATCCGCCCTTCTTGCCGGCGCCCGGGCCGAGGTCGATCACATAGTTGGCGCGGCGGATCGTTTCCTCATCGTGCTCAACCACAAGCACGGTGTTTCCAAGATCGCGCAGGCGTTCGAGCGTCTCGAGCAGGCGCTGATTGTCGCGCGGATGCAGGCCGATGCTCGGCTCGTCGAGGACGTAGAGCACTCCGCGCAGCTTCGAGCCGATCTGCGTGGCCAGCCGGATGCGCTGGCTCTCGCCGCTCGAAAGCGTGGCGGCCGAGCGGTCCAGGCTCAGGTAACCCAGGCCCACGTCGCGGAGGAACTCCAGGCGCTCGGAGATTTCGTTCAGGATTCGCCGCGCTAGGATCTCCTCACGCGCGTTGAGTTCGATTTTCGCGATCCCTTCCTGCGCGCGGGTGAGGGGCAGCGCGGTGAAATCCGCAATCGAAAGTCCCGCCACCGTCACGGCCAGGCTTTCGGCCTTCAGCCGCTTGCCTTCGCACTTGGGGCAGGGAACAGCGGACATGTATTGGCCAAACCATTCGCGATAACTCTCTGAGGCTGTTTCTCCGTACCAGCGTTCGAGCAGCGGAATCACTCCGACAAAACCTGTATCGCCGCGGCCGATCTCCGACTGCTTGCCATAGAGGATGAGGTTCTGAGTGCGGCGCGGGAATTGGTTGAAGGGCGTCTTAAGGTCGAATCGGAAGCGCTCGGCGGCGCGTGCCAGGCTGCGTTGCAGGAAGGCGGAGCCCGCGCCCGGACCCAGGCCGCCCTCGAGCAGCGGCCGCGACCAGTCCACGATGACCTTGGCGGGGTCGAACGAGTACTGGCTGCCCAATCCGCGGCAGGCGTCGCAGGCGCCGTAAACGCTGTTGAAGGAAAACGAGCGCGGCTCGAGCGCCGGAATGTTGATGCCGCAGTGGACGCACGCCCACTCCTGCGAATAGAGGTGCTCTTCGCCGTTGACGACCGCCACCTGCACGATGCCCTTGGCGAGCTTCATCGCCGTTTCGATCGAGGCCGCGAGCCGGCTCTCGATGCCGGGCTTGAGGAGCAGGCGGTCGACGACCACCTCCACGGTGTGGTTACGCCGGCGGTCGAGCGGGATCTCCTCCTCGAGTTGGTGGAGTTGCCCATCCACGCGCGCGCGCACAAAACCCTCGCTCGCCAACTGTTCGAAGAGCTTGCGGAATTCGCCCTTCCTCCCGCGCACGATGGGCGCCAGAATCATGATGCGCTCGGCGTTGTTGCCGTTCGAGTCGCGGCCGTTCTCGACCAGCGCCATGATGGCAGCGACGATCTGCTCGGTTGTCTGGCGGGCGATGGCACGGCCGCACTGGTGGCAGTGCGCGGCGCCGATGGAGGAGTAGAGCAGGCGCAGGTAGTCGTAAATCTCCGTGATCGTCCCGACGGTGGAACGCGGGCTGCGGCTGGTGGTCTTCTGATCGATGGAGATGGCGGGACTCAGGCCCTCGATCGAGTCCACCTCGGGCCGCTCCATCTGGTCAAGGAACTGGCGCGCGTAGGCGGAAAGCGTCTGCACGTAGCGCCGCTGACCCTCGGCGTAGATGACGTCGAACGCCAGGCTGGACTTGCCTGAGCCGCTCAACCCCGTCACCACCGTCAGGGTGTGGCGCGGAATCTCGACGTCGATGTTCTTGAGGTTGTGCTGGCGCGCACCGCGAACCGTGATTCGGTCGATCATCTGCCCTGTGCCCTACAGCGAGGAATTTCGAGACCACTCCAACCGACCATGCTAACCAGCCACGGTATGGCCGTCAAGCGGATTCCCGCCCGTGCTCTTCGCGTCAGGCGGGGACCCCGGCGCCTCTCATTCGACTATCCGAAGCGCATGAGGCGGCATTTCCGCGCGTCCATCTTTCGAGGCGGGAACCCAGGCGGGTGGCCGTTGCATTTTTCGCTTGACATTCCGAATCTATTAGTACTAATTATTTAGTATGAGACCACGGAGCCGAACCCTGACCGAACAAGAACTCGAAATCATGAAGATCGTCTGGAGCCTCAAGACCGCCACCGTGCGCGATGTCTACGAAGAGTTCCTGAAGCGGCGGAAGATCGCTTACACCACGGTCATGACCATGATGAAGATCCTGGAGGACAAACAGTATTTGAAGAAGCGCGCTGCCGATCGCGCGTATGTCTACGAGGCGGCCCAGCCCAAGGCCCAAGTGATTAAAGCGATGGTCCGGGAGTTCGTGAATCGTGTCTTCAACGGTTCCGCGGAGCCCCTGCTGGTGCAACTCGTCAAGGACCGAAGGCTTTCCGAAAAGGAATTGAGTCAGATTTTGCGGACGATTCAGGAGAGCTCATGAACGCCCCTTTGTGGTTCAGCAATCTCGTCACTTACTGGCTGCAAGTGGCGGTGCTGGTCATCGCCGGGACGGCGCTTGCGGCTGCTTCGCGGCTGCGGGTTCCTCGGGCCGTCCACGCCTACTGGCAAGGGCTGCTCGCCGCGTGCCTGCTGCTACCGTTGGCTCAGCCTTGGCAGCAGCTCGAGAGGGCGCGGGCTGAAATCACGGGCAGCAGTCGCCTGGATTTTGATCCGGGAGCGGCAGCTTCCCACTTCGTGTCGTTCCCAGCCGCCAAGCTGGTTCTGTTCGTCCTGGTCAGTGGGATTCTCCTCCGGCTCACGTGGCTGGCGGTCGGGTTCTCTCGGCTGCGGCGCACACTGCGAAAGGCCCGCCGGCTTGACCCGCTCCCGGACTTCATTCAGTCGATGCAGAAGCGCCTTGGCGTCGGGAGCACATTCTATCTTGCCGATGGCATCGAGGGGCCTGCGACCTTCGGCATCCACCGGCCGACGATTCTTCTCCCCGCGCGATTTCAGGATCTGGGAGCGAGTCATCAGGAGGCCATCGCGGCGCACGAGCTGGTGCACGTGCGGCGGCGGGATTGGGCTTTCAACTTGGCCGAGGAGATCATCCTTGCTTTGTGTTGGTTCCATCCTGCCGTGTGGTGGCTCGTAAACCGGATTCGCCTCAGCCGCGAGCAGGTGGTGGACCGGGAAGTGGTCGAGCTTGTCGGCGCGCGCAAACCCTACCTCCATGCTTTGGTCGAGATCGCCACGGGCGAAGGGCGATTGCCGATTCCCGCGGCGCCAGCCTTTTTGAAGGAGAGCCAGCTTGCCGAACGCATTCGAACGCTCGTGAAGGAGGACATCATGTCGAAACGAAGGGCCGCTATCACACTCGCCAGCATCGCCGCGTTGACTCTGCTTGCCGGACTCGCGACCGTCCGTGCGTTTCCCCTAAGAGTCGCCGTCGTCGGACCGGATCCACCCTCCACCGGACCTGCGGCAGCCGAGGACGATAAGACGGACAAAGACACGACGCTTCCCATTCCCATCTACAAGCCGGAGCCGCCCTACAGCAAGGAGGCGCAAGACGCAAAGCTGGAAGGCAGCGTAATACTCCGGGCCGTGGTCGCGCCCGACGGTGCTGTCAGCAAGGTGGAGCTTGTCAAAGGGTTGGGCAAACACGGTATGGGGCTGGATAAGAGTGCCGTAGAAACGGTAAAGACCTGGAGGTTCAAGCCGGCGATGAAAGGCGGCAAGCCCGTGTCACGCAAAGTTGTGGTCGAGGTTAGCTTCAAGATGTTTTGAGCCTTGCAGAGCCATCCTGCCTAGAGAGCACTTATTGGGGCGGTTTGATCTCGCCACGCACTCATCTTTGCCGCAGGGCGCGAGAAATCACGAACGCCGTGATGCCGACGAGGCCGCCGGCCAGGGCGTCGGCGGCGTAGTGGTAGCGGCCGTAGACGGTGGCGAGGGCGATGCTCACGGCCAGGACCATGAATAGAATTCCCGCGCGAGGCAGATAGGCCCGGATGGCCAGCGCCATCGCGGTCACTGCCGCGACGTGACCGCTGGGAAAGAGGCTGGCGCCCACGGCGTAACGACCGAGTATCCAGTGATTCATTCCGCGCAGCAAAGGTGCAACCTGTGGGCCGGGAAGGTCGTGGAACAACTCGCGCGGCGGTGTCAGGGGGAAAAACGGAAAGAGCACATAACAAGTCAGCACGGCCAGCAGGACTGTCGTCCAGAACTGTTCGATGGCCAGCTTGTAGCGGCGCTCTATACCGCCGCCCTTTAGGACGGTACATGTCGGGGTGAAGCCCGGCGCTACGCGCCGCGCGAGATACAAGGCGCCAATGCCCAGCGGGACGCTGGGGTAGCAGAGGAAGTAGGCGAACTCGAGATAGCGCTGCAACCAGGGCGAAGTGATCGTCAACAACCCCCTCACCCACGAGTTCTTGAGCAGAATGTCATCCAGGCGGATGAAGAGTAAGTCCAGGCGGTGAGAGGGGTCGGGGGTTACAAATAATCCGGATTCGCGATACGCGACCAATATCAGCACGCAGGGAATCCAATCGCGGACGATCGCGAGGAACGGACTTCGGTCCTCCGTGCCAAACTTGGTCAGAAGCAGAACGACACCGCTGGCGACCAGATTCAGGCCCACCACCGTCAGGCGCTGGCGAAGCGACAGCGAGAAGATAAACGAAGCGGCCGTGGCATAGGCGAAAAAGCCCAGGCACAGCCACTCGGGGATGCGCACGCCCGTCCGCATGACGACCGAATCTTTAGCGCTGCCTTCCATGATCGCAAAGGGTCGCAAGGGGCCTCCCCGGGTATTCAGGCAGCAGGGACGCAGACTCCCATCCCTGTGCCTGCCCCATCCCTGAGCGCGTAGGGTTCCAAACCATAAGGCCAGAACGCCGCGTGTTTACAATAACATACGTGTATCTACTGGACACGTTCTGGGTGCATTGCAGGGTTCAGGCGACTTCTGTCTCCGATTTCAGGCGGGCCTGCCCACGGCCCTTGCGGCGCCAGGCAGAACAGGTTTTCACCGCCGATTTGCTCGAAATCCATTCATGGTAGATTAGGAAGCTCCGGACACGGGCGCTCACAACTGTCCTGGAGGGCGCCGTGCCGGCCGCCTTTTGAAGTCACACACTCAACCCACCGCTCGAGCAAGCTCAAAATGCGCAAGCACGACGCCGCAGCGGCCGAGTAACCCGGGCGAGCAGTTTTTTGTTCCCTTGCAGCGGGGAGCGCTTTCGGCGTTCCGTTACCTGGAACAACTGGCTTTCACGTTTTAGATGTTGGGTGGGGCTGGGGCTTTAAAGCTCACGTGTTTTCTTCCTCTGGCGTTATAATTGCACCTTCGTTAATTTTCAGAGCGTCAGCGTGCCGGGCTTCAGGAGGACTTTGAGACCTCATTATGTTCGCGGTGTCCACCAGAGCGGACGACCGCCCGAAGCCAATTGAAAAGGAGGAGTTATGAAAACCTCTTTGGCATACCTCGGGGCGGCAAGCATGGCGGCCTTCCTCGTAGCAGGAATGGGTGCCCAAGCGGGGCAGAAGAGACAATCCGTGTCTCTTCCTTCCGGGACGCAGGTCCAGGTGCGGCTGGGCAACCAGCTCGACACCGGTGAAACGCAAGCCGGCCAGACCTTCTCCGGCACGGTCGCGGAGCCGGTCGTGGCGAACGGCAAAACCATTCTGACCCGAGGAGCGACGGTGCAGGGCCGCGTCACGGAGGTGGTCAGCTCCGGACGATTGAAGCGTCCGGCGTCCATCACGCTGGAGCTGACCTCGTTGCGGACACAGCCGCTGCAAATCGACGGCAAATCCCACCTGCTGCGTAACGCTGCGCTGATTGGCGGGGCGGCGGGAGCGGGCGCCTTGATCGGCGGGGCGACAGGCGGGAAGAAGGGCGCGTTACTCGGCGCGGCGATCGGCGCCGGAGCAGGAACCGCGACTGCGTATATGACCGGCAAGAAGGAGATCGTCCTGCCTCCTGAAGTGGTGCTGGCGTTTGTTGCCGGGGGTGGCGGGGCAGTGCCCGCGCCAACGGCGACCACAGCTCGCGCGGGGTCTACTCCTGGCGAAGCACCACAGAGGGCTGAACCCTACCGGGGTGACGAGCGGGGAGGCGCGGGGGTACGCGCCGGTGAAGGCGCGCAAGCCCTGAGGTTCTCCGAGCGGGACCAGCAGTTGATCCTCAACTATTACGGCGGCGGTGGCGGCGACGGTGGCGGGCGCGGCCACGGCGGGCGTGGCTTGCCGCCAGGACTGGCCAAGCGCGGCGGCAATCTCCCACCCGGCTTGGAGAGGCAGCTCCAACGCAACGGAACATTGCCGCCCGGGCTGCAAAAAAGGGTCGAGCCGTTTCCCGCTGAACTGACTCAGCAATTGCCTCGTCTGCCGTCGGGCTATTCCCGCGTGATTGTTGAAGGGCGGGCGTTGATTCTGGACCGCAACAACAAGATCTTCGACATCATGGCGGTCATCCGATGAGGCATGATCTCCACGAGGCAGTTGTAGGCGCGGTCGGTCGCGGCGACGCAAACCTCCTCTGTCCACAGCCAACTTGGGCGGTGGAATTGCATCGAACCCTGTGGGCCGGAGAGTGCGTTCCACGCACGCTTTTCTTTTGACGAAACTGGCCGATTGATGGTGAAATGTAGGATTCACCGAGGGCGATCAGTCTGTGCTGGAGGTAGCTAACGGGATGGGACGATTGGACATGACGCGACGGGTTGTAGCCGTGGCGCTGGCGGGAATGTTGATGGCGGGCCTGCCGCCTCGAGTCTCAGCCCAGCAGCAGGCGGCACAAGCTGAGACCGACGAGTGGACCATCCCGGAAGGCTCGGAATTCAAGCTTCAACTTCATTCCACGGTCAACTCCAAGACCTCTAAGGCAGGCGATCGTGTTCTCACCACCTTGATTGATCCGGTGGCCGTCGAGGACCGTGAGGTTTTGCCCAAGGGCGTGCGGATTGACGGGCATGTCGGGGAAGTCAAGGAGGCCGGGCGAAAGGGCAAAGGCGGCTACCTTTACATTGTCTTTGACACCGTGGAGCTTCCAAACGGTGAGAAAGTCGCGATCATTGGCTCGCTGACGGAGATCTTTTCCAGTGAGGGCAGTGATGACGCCTCGGTAGGAGTTGAAGGCGAACTCAAGGGGCGTGGACCGTCCCGCAAAAAGCAGATGGCCATCGTGGGCGTGGCTGTAGCGGGAGGCGCGGCGGCCGGCATGGGACCGGGGATCGCTGTCGGTGTGGGAGGAGTGATTGCCGCCCTGCTGATCCCCCGCGGCAAGCAGGCTTCACTGGCCGCCGGTTCCCTGGTCGGCATGCGCCTCGACCGCGACGTGACCTTCAGCGTTCCCGCTGCAAACAATTAACGACAACTTCTCCTGGCGGCAAAGCTGTAACCCAGATTTTCCCGGGGTGGCCGGGACAGGTCAGGTCGAGGTGTGCCGGCCCCGCAGGGGGATCGGCGCTACGGCCCGGGGGCGGGCGGCGGCTTGAGATGCGTGACCTCGGGCAAGCTGAGGAGCTGGGAAGCCGGAACGAGCTGGATATCGCTGCGCTCGAAATCCGGCAGGAATCGCGCCAGAGCCTGAATGGTACTCGGGTAGGGATGGCCGATGGCGAGTGCGGTGCCCTGCTCCTCGATGACGTGGCGAAACTCACGAAGTTGGCCGAGCGTGTAGGGCACCGTCTCGGTATCGTCCAGGAAAACCGACCGGAAGAACGTCGGCAATCCCTCTCTACGAGCCACGTCGAACGCGACGCTTTTCGCCGTCGTGCGACTATCCACGAAAAAGAGGCGGCGTTCCGCCAAAGCTTTGATGAGTTCGCTCATCAGCACGGCGTCGGTCGTGGCGCGCGAGCCCATATGGTTGTTCACTCCGACGACGTAGGGGACGGAACTCAGGTCCTGGTCGACGACCCGGTCCACCTCAGCTTCCCGCATGCCGACTCGAATCTCCCCGGCTCCGGGCTTGGCGGCGGAGTCCGGCTCCATGGGCAGGTGGAGCATTACTTCGCGCCCGCCACGATGCGCCTCCTCCGCCGTAGCCGTGGAGTGCACGAGGTGAGGAAGCACAGAGAACGTGAGTGGGTAAGGCAAAGCGAGCAGTTGGTCGGCAGCCACGAGATCCTGGCCCAGGTCATCGATGATGATGGCGGCGCGGCGCAACTGGCCCACTTCACGGAGCAACCATCGGCCAGCCGGTTGGTGGCCTCGGGCCAGGCGGATGTCCGCCAGGCGCCATCGCTCTTGGGCTTGCGTGACCCGGGGTTTGATCTCCAGCCCATCCTTCCTTGCCTGTCCTTCAATGGCCGAAAGCACCTCGGGGAAGGCTGAGGAGGCTACGACGACCTCGGCGGCGGCATCGGCGCGGCGGGGAGGGAAGGGCGCGTAAGGCGGTTCTTTGACCCAAACCTGCTTCCCGCCGGCGCCCCTGATCGCCCCCCTGAAGTGCTCGGCGATCTGCCGGCGCTCGGTCTCAGCCAGCGGCTGGGGAGTGAGCCTGCGACGCAAGCCAATTAACACGACGATCAGGATGACCAATGCACCGAGGAATACGAGGGCCAGCGCACGAGGGGTTGGTTTGAGAAGGCGGCGCTTGCTGCGTCTCTGGGCAAGACGTCGAGCCACCGGTCAGGCGGCCTTTGCGGGTTTCTGTTTCAGGATTTCGATGGCCTTGCGGAGCTGCTGATCGTCTTTGTCGCCGAAGTGCTCGGGTTCAGGCGTGTCGCTGTCATCGTCCGCGCTGGCGGCCTGTTCAGCTGGCGATTCGACCACCGTGGGAGTCACCCCGTTGTCCTGGATGGCCTTGCCGTCGGGCCCGTAATACTTGGCCACCGAAAGCAATAGGGCTGACCCGTCGTCGAGCGGGATTACCTTCTGAAAAACGCCCACGCCGAAGCTGCGGACCCCGACCACCTCGCCGCGCTTGTTCCCCTGAATGGCGGAAGCGACCAGCTCCGCCGGGCCCGCCGTCGACTGGTTGATCAGGACGGCCACCGGGAGCTTGCAGACTTCGCCGGCCGGTTTGGCGGCCAAGTTATGGCGAGGATAGCGTTGGCCCGCGAGGTAAGCCACGAGGCCGTTTTCCAGGAACAAGCTCGCCGTATCCACGGCTTCCTCGGGCTCGCCCCCGGCGCAGTTCCGCAGGTCGAGGACGATTTTGTTAGCGCCGCCAGCGATCAGCTCATTGAGCCGGGCGGAAATCTCCGCGGCTTTGCCCTTGTCGAACGTGGCGACGCGAAGGTAGCCGACTGAATCCTCCACCCCTTTCGCAACTACTGGCGGGTAGTTCAACGGCGCGCGGGTGATGGTAATCTTCTGCGGCTCGCCGCGCGCCTCACGCACCAGCGTCACCGTCACGGTTGACCCGGCGGGTCCCGCCAGAAGCCGCTGGATCTGGACCACCGAGAGTTCGCGCGTGGCCGCGCTTTCCACGAGATCCATCAGGTCGCCTGCCTTCACGCCCGCTTTCTCCGCCGGGCTTCCCGGAAGCACGGAAACAACCGTGGCAAACCCTAATCGTTTGGCGAGGAAGATACCCACGTTTGCAGGCCCGGGGTCCGGCTGGCGGACGTATTCCTGATATTCCTGTGGCGTGAAATAGGTGCTGTAAGGATCCAGCGCTTCCAGCAGGCCGCGAATCGCGCCGCCCGTCACTTTCTTCAGGTCCGGCTCGGTGACGTATTCGTTCTTGATGCGAGAGAGGACTTCGCTGTAGACGCCCAAGTTGCGGTAGGTTTTCTCACTCGGGGAGTCGTTCTTGCCCAGCAGCCCGCCGAGGACAATATAGGAAACCACAAAGCACGACGTCGTGATCAACAAGAAGCGAACGCGATTGCTCATCTGGACAGCAACTCCTTCAACGCCAGGCGAAAGCCCTAATCACTTGCAGTATAGCACGCCCCGCCGATGAACTTCTACCGAACCGGCGAAGGGTCGCTGCTATTACTTGATGGTTTTTTCCTCGCGCGAGATGCCTTTCTTGGGGAGGCGGGGTTCGGCAGGCTTTTGACCTGCACTGTATTGCCGGCTGGCGAGTTGGGACTTGAGCAGGTCAAACTTCCGGCTCATGCGTTTGCCGAGCTTTTGGTTGAGGAAACGGCCTTTACCCATGGGACTTGAGGAAGTCAGAATTCAGGAGTCAGAATTCAGAACCTGAACCTTTCGACGTCTGAAATTGGGTTTTCGACCCCACTTTCCCCCTCGGTCAAAAACGTGTCCGACATGCGGTCGTGCCACGTCAGGCCATCGCTATCGACCAGCGCCCAAACAAATCCCAACATCAGCGCGCTGATGGAAACCAGGTAGCCGAAGGCGCGCCAGAAAGCTTGTTTCGCTGTCGGGATAGCGCCGTTCTGGCTGCGCACTTCGATTCCCACCCAGAGGAGCCCGGGCGTCGTGGAAGTAAGGGCCGTGAAAATCCCGAAATAGGACATAATGAAGACCACCACAAGGAACGCCACGACCACCAAGTTAAGGGGCTGAGCAGAAAGACGGCCACCTGCACGCCAGAAAATCAACGCGAACAACCCGGCAGCAACCATCAGCACCAGAGCATCTACCAACCCGCCGAGGAAGCGTCGGCTGAGCGGAGCCAGGGACAACCCCGGTGGGTGGACGGAGCCTTCGGTTTCCTCGACGAGAGGTTGGGAGTCGAGAACGATCTCCACGGGTCGGGCCGGCGCCGTCCCGGTCTCGAGGCCATAATCACCGGCGTCGACGAGTGCAGCACCGAAGCTTCCATGTCCTGCCGGTTGATCCAGGGAAAGCGAATCGACTGCCGGCCTTGCCGCCTCGGTGAAATCGGGCTTTTCCAGGATGACATCGAGGTCCGTTCCGCGCTGCGGGAACTCGATTACTTTGGAGTCCAAGGCCGTCGCTGCTTCGGTCCCTGGTTCGCCTTGAAAGTCGAATTCCAGGTTCGCGTTCGGATCGACGTTCCCCCGCAACCGGGCCCGCCTGCGGCGGAAGTCCTCCACGCGTTCGTTGAGCTCCTCCTGCAGGGGCCGGGCGGCCGCACCCGGACGAGCTACTTCCCCAAAAGCAGTCGCACCTGACCTCGCCGGGCTGGATGTCTGCGCAGGGGGGGGCGTCACAGGGGGAGAGGGCTCCTCCTGGGCAGGAGAAGGTGGTCCCGGCAGCGAATGTAAAGATTGGGCCGCTTCCGCGGGAGGCGACGGGGGGGATGAAAACAGTCCCACCGTCTGTGGCGTTTCCCCCTTGGGCTTGGCGGGGAAAAACGAATGGCCACACTTCTTGCACTGGGGAATTCCGGGATAGCTAACAAACCCGCATTTGGGGCATTTCACAGGGTTGCTCGCGCCCTCCAGGCAGCGTTTACCCGCTCTTTTTGCATCTTAGCAAAACCGTGCGATGGAACAAAGCGCTTTCGAGTAGAATGGACAGTCTTCGCGTGTCCATGGCTTCCATTTCTCTGCGGTTACGTCTGGAGTTGCTCACGCGGCGCGGGTTGCTCGCGAGCTTGCTTGTGCTTCTTTCCGGCCTGCTCTCGAGCGCCCTGGGACAGCAGCCGGAGATACCCCTCGAACTCCAGGATGTCAAATCCACGGTCAGCATTCGGGCCGATTCCCAGGAGAAGGAGAAAGACACGTATCGCCTGCAGGGTCACGTTCAAGTGACTTACAAGGCGATGACCCTCACGGCCGACGAGGCCAACTTTGATGAGTCCACCGGGATCTTGGAGGCGCGCGGGCACGTGACGTTTGCGGAATCCGGGAGTCATCTCGAGGCGGACGACGTTCACTACAACGTCCATACCGGCGTGGGCTGCTTCACCAACGTTCACGGTTACCTTCATGCCAAGGTGGCGCGACGCGCCCGCATGCTGGTCACGGAGAATCCTTTTTACGTGAACGCACGCAAAGTGGAGCGGCTCGGGGAGTCCACCTATGTGGTCGAGCACGGTCGCCTGACCACTTGTGAGTGCGAGAAAAAGGGCTGGTCGATTGGCGCGCGGCGCGCCCGGGTCGAGGTCGGCGACAAGGTTGTTACCCACGGATCGGTAATGCGGTTGTTCCGGGTGCCCGTGTTTTATACACCTTACTCCATAAATTCCATTGCCCGCTTGCCGCGCCAGACGGGTTTCCTGCTTCCGCACGTCGGCAATTCCTCGCAAAAGGGACTCATCCTGGGCGGAGGGTTCTTCTGGGCCATCAATCCCAGCGCCGACCTGCTGCTGGGCGTGGAGAACTACAGCGTTCGAGGACTGGCCCGCGGTGGCCGCTTCCGAGCCACTCCCAACTCCCACAGCGACGTGACCATTCAATACTTCGGGGTCAACGACAAAGGCGGCGGACCGCTGAGGCGGGCCCGCGCGCCCGGCCAAAGCCTTCGCGCCGTGGGTCAGACACGCGACCTCGGATATGGTTTCCGTGGCGTTGTGGATGTGGATTACATTACCTCCCTGGCCTTTCGCCTGACTTACACCGATAACTTCGCGCAGGCCGTCTCCTCGGAAGTCCACCAGACCGGATTCCTCACCAAGAGCTTCGATGCCTACAGCATCAACCTCTACGCTTCGCGCTATCAGAACTTCCTTTCCGCAGCGCGCGTTCCGGGAAATTCGGTTATCCTTTGCCAGACGCCCAGCTTCTCATTTTCCGGGATGGACAAACAGGTGGGGTCGTCGCCCTTTTCCTTCGCCTTTGATTTTTCCGCGGCGGGCGTGGGCCGCACGGAGCCCGGCCGGGACGCTCCTCGTCTTTCGGAGCGAGTGGACTTCCACCCGGAAGTCACGCTGCGCACTCGGCCCTTTCTCGGATTCCATTTCACGCCGAGCGCGAGTGTGCGGGTTACACGGTACGGCACCAGCCTGCGCGCCGACGGCGAAGGGCTCAACCGGCTGCTCGGCGAGTTTTCGTTCGACCTCCGGCCGCCTTCCCTCGCCAAAGTGTTTTCCCGCCCGTTGGCCGGTCGCCGCTTCAAACACGTGATTGAGCCCGACATCCGCTACCGACTGGTCCGCGCGCGCGCCCCGGAAACCATCCAGGATGTTGTCCGCTTCGACGGTTTGGACATCTTCACCGAGACGAATGAACTCGAGTACTCTCTCACCAACGCCCTCCTCTTCCGCAAAGACGTGCCCGAGGGGCAGGCGGAGAAACCCCAGGTCCGGGAGTTGATTTCCTGGAGGCTGTCGCAGAAATACTATTTTGATCCCACTTTCGGCGGCGCACTCGATCCCACCCGGCGTTTGGTTTTCGATCCTACGATTTCGTTGACGGGTTTCGCCTTTGCGGAGGGTCGGAAGCTCTCGCCCTTGGTCTCGGTCCTGAAGTTTGCCCCATCGTCCAATTACGATACGGAGTTGCGCGCGGACTTCGATCCCGGCGGGGGAGGCGTCCTGAACGCCGGAATCACCTCACACCTGCGGCGCGGCCCGATGGGACTCTCCTTTACCGACTTCTTCATCAACCGCACTGCCGCACTCTCGACGCCCCTCGCGCCCGCCGGACCGCTTTCCAAGCTTCCCTCATTTCACCTGCTGCGCGCGGTGGCCACTTACGGAGATGTCAACCGCAAAGGCCTGAGCGGCGCCTTCGGGCTGAACTTCAACTTAGCCCAGCGAATCGCCCACCAGATCGTGAGCCAGGTCAGCTATAATTTTGGCTGTTTTGCGGTCGACCTCGAGTACCGGCGGTTCGCGCTGGGGGCCCTGAGGCGCGAAAACCAGTTCCGCCTCGCAATCTCGCTGGCGAACGTCGGATCGTTCGGGAACTTGAAGCAGCGGGAAAGGTTGTACTGAAAGCGGTTGACAGTCGAAAGCGGGCAGAGGGGCCTTTTAACTTTCGACAATCGAACGAACAAGGATTAATCCATGGCCTACCCCACCCACCGTCCCCGCCGTTTGCGACGCACGGAAGCGCTCCGCGACCTCGTGCGGGAGACACGCCTGACCGCGCGCTCGCTGATCTATCCATTATTCGTCTGTCCGGGCTCGAAGGTCCAATCCGAGATCAAGTCGATGCCCGGCAACTACCGTTGGTCCGTGGACCTGCTGGTGGAGGAGTGCAAGACGGTCCACGACCTGGGAATCCCTGCGGTGATTCTGTTTGGCATCCCGGAGAAGAAAGACGAAGTCGGCTCCGAGGCTTACGATCCCGAGGGGATTGTGCAGCGGGCAG
>Ga0315284_10001322_pt1 | contig 35235 bp, 34 predicted proteins | sample YL17G09_16_MG_FD_203696 | JGI IMG/M metagenome (GOLD analysis project Ga0315284, IMG submission 203696) | Sediment microbial communities from Yellowstone Lake, YNP, Wyoming, USA - YL17G09_16 | ecosystem: Environmental > Aquatic > Freshwater > Lake > Sediment | place: USA: Wyoming | collected... | reverse complement strand
AACCGGGCGGCTACAGCAGCCGCTGAACCCCCGCTCGAGCCACCGGGAGTGCGATTGATGTCCCATGGGTTATGGCTGGGGCCAAACAAGCGGGGCTCGGTCGTCGGAAGGATGCCTAACTCTGGCGTGTTGGTCTTCCCGACGATGATTAAACCGGCGCGTTTCAGGCGGGTAACCAGTTCACTGTCATGATCGGGTATGAAGTTGCGCATAAAGGCTGAGGCCATGGTCATTCGTACTCCAACAAAAGGTGCTCCCAAGTCTTTCAGCAGAAGAGGTACGCCGACAAAGGGTCCGTTGGCGAGTCCACTCATGGCTGCCGCGCGAGCTTGTTCATACATCGGCGTGACCACTGCATTAAGAGCAGGGTTCAGACGCTCAATCCGCTCAATAGCAGCATCCACGAGTTCGATCGCCTTGACCTCCCGCTGCCGCACCAATGCGGCTAAGGCCGTCGCATCAAGGGAACCATATTCATCAATTTTTGCCATGGGAGTTCATCCTTTCTTGAAAGGGAAAAACACTTTGTCCTTTACGCTATACTCTATCCACTTCGCTATGAGGTTGACTATCCCCACCTACTTAATGACTCAATAAACCCAATGACCAGAGTTTGGATTGGGCCAACTTTATTATGGGTGACACTTGATTTTCCCTGACCAGCCCGCGATCTATTTTTAATGGGCGCCCTCCTTGCTGAATGGATCAACAAAGCTGCCTGACGAAACAACCACTGGCGGCATGGGCTGGCTAGCATCACGGAAGTCATGATCTCTCCAGCGTGGGTGAACTTCTTCTCAACCAGTGTGTCTATATCTTTAGCCATTTCATTCGCGATAGCCCAAAGATGCCACATAGCAACCCTTGCCAATGATTTCTTTCCTAATTTTGTTGAATTCCTCCCAACTCATTTCTTCCATTATCCTTGATCCTATTTCTCATCCTTCTTTTGGTGAAGATTTCAGAATTAAATTTTCGCAAATGGTCAATTTTCTTCGGTGACAGATATCCTCAGTGCCGCTTAGCGGAATGAGTCTTCTATTTTTTTCTTTAGTTTCCATTTTTCTTTAAAAACGGGTAGTCATAAAAGATGAGAGATTAAGACCATTAAGCTTCGGTAAATGGGTCCCTATTGTTAGATTGAGTACAGGGTTAACTCACATTATCGACACTTCCATTGAGGGTTGCATTTCTCGCGGAAGGCCCTTTTACCTTCTGCAGCGTCTTCTGAGTTCATAACAGGAACAAAGACGTTTTCAGCCAGGGTTAATGTGCTAGGAAAATCCATTCCCCTAGTGCGATGAAAGACTTCTTTCATTGCCCTCAGGCTGAGGGGCCCGTTCCGAGTTAGCCTCTCACACATCGACTCGGCAGTATTCATAAGGTGATCGCGGGGAACGACCCGATTGACCAGTCCTATTTCGTAAGCCCGCTGGGCATTGATTCGATCACCCAACAATAGAAGCTCCATTGCGTGACTCGAGTGGAGGTAATCACGAAGAAAAGGGGTAAATAGCGTTGGTATGCCGATCATAGGTTCGGGCAGACCAAATTCGGCATCCTCTGCAGCAATCCTTAGATCGCATTCCAAAGCAAGGTATAAACCGGCACCAAGAACATAGCCGTGAACAGCAGATATGATCGGTTTCCATATTTTGTAACTGTTTGGTCCCATTCTTTTATCGCCGAAAATGAGTGATTTGGCCATGCTCCACTTATCTCCTAGATCCATTTTCACCAAATCAGCTCCAGCGCAGAACGCTCTTCCTTCTCCTCTGAGGATAGCCACCCAAAGCCCATCATCGTCCCTAAAATCCATCCATGTTTCAGCTAACTCTTCGGTAGTTTTGATATCGATAGCATTAAGTTGTTTTGGTCGATTCAAAGTAATGAAAGCTATCTTCCCTTTTTTCTCATACTTAACCAATGGCATGAACTCCTCCTTTCAATACTGTTCTATTCTTTATCGTTCCTACCTACGTTTCGTAGCTGGAAACCTTGCTGATATGAACCTATATATAGGGTAAAAATTGCGTCTCTTTTGGGGGAGATCCCTTCTTGCGTTCGCATTGTTTGAAAATTTCTATCAAAACCCACTGGAATATCTCGCGTAAGTAAAAAGAAAGAGATGGTTGATTAGCGAGAAGCCTCAGATCATATTCTCTTTCAATGGATTTTCCAAAGGGTTTGAAGGTCCCTTTGATCAAAGAGAGGTTTAAGCCTCATCTTTGGTGTTGTCATTGCCCAAGGCATCGAAAAAGCAAAGGAAGAGCTTTACTATTTTTTCTGATAGGTCTTTTCAAAAATTGGGGTCTTACTGGTTGATTTCTCAAGGGTTCCTGGCCGAACCCACTGTAAGATAGGTCGAATCTTGAGACGATCATGCAAGGTTTGGGCAATCTGGTTGGAAAGGACAGGAAGCTCATCTTCGTGAGTATGTTCGCCATGTTCGATCTTAATCTTCAAAGGCGGAGTGACCCTAGGCGGTAGTTCATCCAAGATGATACGAATTTCTCCAGTAACTCTTGGCGCAAATGAGCTTATGATATTCTTAATAGCCGCTGGATATACGTTAACACCCTTGATAATCAGCATATCGTCTGAACGACCTATGATCTTGATCCTGTTACCTGGGAAACCACAACTAGCATAAGGTTTCGTGAAAATCTGAACCATATCACCATAGGCGTATTTGACCAAAGGGCCGGCTTCACGCTTGAGCGAAGTGATCACCATTTCACCTATGATTCCATCTTCAATCTTTAAAGGCTCCTTTGTCTGGGGATCAACCAGATCCTCAAAACTGGTACATAGGTCAGACGAAGTGCCATGGAGCCCCTGATACTCCTTAGAATTGCATGAGATGGCAATGGCATGGCCAGCAGGGGCCCAATAGTCATAAGCTGGGCAGCCATAGGCTTCTTCCAATTTATCTTTTATCTTCTGGATACTTACTCCAATCTCTCCAGTAAGCATGAGTCCCTTGAGTTTTAAGTCTATTACCTCTTTTCCAATTACTGAAGGAGCTTTTTGGATTAAATGCTCCGCCAAAGAAGGAGTACACGCCATATAATTTACTCTTGTCAAATCTGCGAAACGTAGTATTAATTCTGAGCCCGCACGAGCGTCAATATCAATAGGAAGTGCCCCAATACCACGGATTCCCCAAAGGGTCATTGTTGTTGCATAGATCCCAAGTGGAAACACAAAGAGGATACGATCCCCATTTCTAACACCACAAAAGGAAAAGCGATGTCCTAACCCCCTGCTAATCAATTCTATATCGTTATAAGTGAATGTATAAGTGAATGTTGGAATTCCTGTGGTACCAGAGGTAGTACAAGTCAAATAGAGCTTCTCCACAGGAGCACAGAGATGGGTTCCAAAAGGATGATTCTGTTTCTCCAGGGATTCAAGCGCATTTTTCCGCTCATACTCCTTCGTCATAAAAATTGGTAAAGCCCTTAAATCATCCAAAGTCCAAATATCTTCAGGTTTTACGTTTGCGTCGTCAAACTTTCTCCGATAGAAAGGCGAATGATCATAGCAGTAACGAAGCTGAGGAATTAATCGCTTTTCTTGAAAAGCTCGTATCTTGTCTTTGACTTGTTCGTCTGAGCAGGAGTTGAACTCAGGGTTCGAAAAATAGGCTTTTGAATACATTTCTGACAAACCTCTAAAAGAATTTATCTATACAACGTACCGCTTTGTTTCTAAGTTGAGAATCTTTATTCAAGAATCTACAAAAAAGAAACCACAAAATCTATTCATTTTGATCCCTGGATCTCCATAATGCCTATGAAATTGTAATCTAGGTTTTTTAGATTTGGTAAAGCAACTATTTCTATAATGTTCTTCTCCAAAAGGTCTTTAACCCTCTTCCTTATAGTACCCTCAACTACCATTAGTTTCTTGGCAAGGTTTACATAGGTCTCTCTACCATTTCTTTGTAGTTCCCTTATCAATATCAATTTTATATCAAGATCATCAACCATTCCAACCTCACAAGAATAATTAACAAAATAATCCTCGATATTGTCAATAGATATACTCGTTTTGATTACGCCAACCACCTTCTTTAGAATTTCTTCAATGTCTTTAAAAACACCCCAAAGGATGTAGACGGTATTTTTTATAGTTATACTCAGTTACGGGGAACTTTAACTAGTAAGACCCTATGCTTGCAAAAAGTGATAGAGGTGTATAGAAAGACCATGAATAAGTCTCTTACAGCGAAGATATTTAAGCAAATTATTGTGGCGTAAAGAAAAATGCGCATACTGACTCATATCTGAACATTCAAATCCGTAAAGCTTGATTGGGCATATGTACTTGAACGTAATCCTGTCCTTCTCAAATCCATTATAGAGCATCCAGCGCTGCTCTCCTTCGCAGGGCATACGCAATAACCATTCCCATCTCTTCTTGATGATGAAGCCATACCCGCACTCGCTGATTTCCCCAAAATGAATGCTCAAGCTTGATCTTCTCGATGGTAAGTTCTAAATCCTTTATATCACCCCATGTTCTCTGAGAATTTTCATTTCTTCTTTTGAGAACCCCTCCTCTAAAAGAATACTTTCCGTGTGTTCTCCCATTTCTGGAGGGGGATAATAAATCCTGGGTTCAAAATCTGAGAATTTAATAGGGAATCTCACCTGTTTCAGTAACTTCTCACCTCTGTATTCAATCTGAGTAAAAAGTTCTCTTTGCCTCACATGGGGGTCTTCGAAAGTTTCTTGATAAGAGTACACTGGACCGCAGGGCACCCCAGCCTCGTCCAAAATCTTTAACCATTCGTCTCTTGTTTTCTTCAAGAATAACCTCTGAAGACGCTTATATATCTCTTTCCCTTTCTTAACTCTTTTCGTGTTAGTCGTATAATCTTCCCCATCCAGAAATTCATTCAAGTGAAGTACTTCGCAAAGCTTGATCCAGAAATTATTCTCAATGGCTCCAATGGTCATCTTTTTCTTGTCTTTAGTTTGAAATATAGCATTGGATGGAGACAGATGTTCCATTTCATTCTCTTGGACTGGAGCAGTGCTGCCCAACAGGAAATCGCCTGCACGAACACTCATCCATGAAATTAATCCATCAGTCATTGCGACGTCTATATATTGTCCTTTTCCAGTTTTTCCTCGAAGTGTAATCGCCGCCAGGATTGAAAAAGCAGCGAAAAGTCCAGAACTTAAATCAGCGATTGGCAATCCTGGTCTTGCAGGCTTCTTATTGATTTCACCAGGGATGCTCAATGCTCCTGCAATCCCAAGATAATTTATGTCATGACCAGGTCTATCTCTATATAGGCCGTCTTGCCCATAACCAGAAATTGAACAATAAATTATCGAGCGGTTAATCTTTTCTATCGTAGAATAATCTATACCGATCTTTGTCGTCACATTCGGACGAAAACTTTCTACCAAAACATCGGTGCTTCTTGCTATTCTATATAATATTTCGCGCCCTTCCTTGTTTTTGAGATTCAGCGTTAAACTTCGTTTATTTCTATTAACAGCTTCATAAACTCCTGGGATTAGTTGTCTCATGTAATCGCCCTTATCGGGCTCCTCAATTTTTATAACATCGGCACCGAGATCCGCTAGCAATAGAGTGCAATATGGCCCTGGAAGTAATCTTGATAAGTCTAGCACCTTTATTCCTTTTAACGGTTCATCCATAGTAAGATCTATCCTGAGTTCGGCGTAAATTTGTTGTTAGTCCGTCTAAATACAGAAACTACCTCCGTGGAGGCTCTTTACTGAAAAATTGGTGGTTTTTTACTGTCTGAGTATCTATCTATATCCGAATCTTCCAGATCCTCACCTAATATTTTGCAATTCAAACCTATTTCCAGAAATACTCTCTTAAGTTGTAATAAGATTTTTTATTCTATCAACAATCCAATCACTTGGAGTTCCTGGCAAAAAAACTTCCTTAACTCCTTGTCTTTTCAACGTATCAATATCATCCCGAGGTATGATTCCACCAACTACTATCTTCATATCATGTATGTCCTTCTCTCGTAATAGTTCACCAATTCGCGGTACAATGGTATTATGCCTACCAGAGAGAATACTTAACCCAATTATATCTACAGCTTCTTGGATAGCCGCATTGACTATTCCCTCTGCCGTTTGACGTATTCCGAGATAAATTACCTCCATCCCTGCGTCACGAAGGGTTTGGGCTACATACCTTGCTCCGGCATCGTGGACATCCAGACCTGGATTTGCAATTAGAATCTTTATTCTCCTCTTTTGTACCATTAATGATTCCTCCTCTTTGTCACCATAAAACAAGAAGTATCTAAAAAGACAACAAATTGCATAGTCTCATTCTGATAAATATGCCCCCTGCTAACTTCAAGAGAGTACCTTCAAAAACTTACCCCCATCCGGTTCCCTTGTACTCACCAAATACTTTTTTCATAACGTTAATAATTTCGCCAAGAGTTGCTTTGGCCTTTACAGCCTCCATGAGCGTAGGCATTATATTTTCATCACTTGCAGCCATCCTCTCAACTTCTTTTAAGACTTCTTCTAAATTGCTTTGATTTCTACTTTGTTTAAAGTTTTTCAATCTTTCAATTTTTATCCTCTGGACCTCCATATCAACCTTCATTAGCTGTATCGGTATTTGTTCCTCAACTTGATATTTATTGACCCCGACAATGGCTCTCTTTCCTGACTCAATATCTTTCCATTTTCTATAATTAGTTAGTGCTATTTCATTTTCAAAAAACCCACTTTCAATTCCAGCGATGACCCCAGTGAGCATTTTGGATCCAAACTTCATAGTTTCTCCCATCTTTTCCACTTTATTCAAATAGTCCCATGCCCTTCTTTCAATTTCATCGGTCAGACTCTCTACATAATAGGACCCGGCTAAGGGGTCGACTGTATCAGCGACTCCCGACTCGTCAATGAGTATTTGAGATGTTCTCGCTGCAATAGTAGCTGCCATATCTGTTGGGATTGAAAGAGCTTCATCGAATGACGCGACAAATACTCCCTGACAGCCCCCTAACAAAGCTGCCAAAGCATGTATCGTTGAGCGAATGATATTGTTATAGGGTTGTTGCGCGGTTAGAGCCACGCCACTGGTTTTTGCAAAAACCCGTAACATCTGAGATTGGCGTTTTTGGGCATTATATTTTTCTTTCATGATCCTGGCATACATCCTTCTATAAGCCCTGTATTTTGCAACTTCCTCGAACAATTCATTATTAACATTGTGATAAAACGTCAGCCGTGGTAAGAATTCTTCAATATCAAGACCACGTGCCAGTGCCATCTCTGTGTAGGCCATAGCGTGAGCAAGAGCAAAAGATATCTCCTGAACAGCATTCCCCCCAGACTCTCTAATGGCATTGCCATAGACTGAAATAGGGTTCCATTTAGGAACATTTTTTATGGTGAATTCAGCAATATCGAGACAAAGCCTGAGAGAAGGCATAAGGGGGAAGATGGAACACTTCTGGCAAACAAAGGTTTGGAACGGTTCGTTTAAACAACTTCCAGTTAGATCATTTATTGGTGTATTTTGGTTCTCCGCTAATGCAATATACATTGCTAAAAGTACAGCGGCCACTCCAGAATCGTAAAGAACCATATTGTTAAACGTTTTATCTAATGGGAAACCATCCATCAAGACTTCCATGTCATCAATAGTATCTATAGCAACACCCATCTTGCCAATCTCTCCGTCTGCCAAAGGGTCATCCGAATCAAGCCCAAAATTAGTTGGACCATCATATAGAGTAGTTGTTGCCGCACCAGAATATCCTGCCTGTCCTCCCTGTTCATAAAGATATTTAAACCTTGTATTCGCCTGCTCAGGAAGGCCATACCCCATTCCCAATCTCCTATGCAATAATAATTCTCGATACATATTCGAATATAAGCCTCTGGTAAAAGGATAATGTCCGGGTTCATTTAGGTCCTTTTCATAGCTGTGTTCCTTTAGATCTTCTGGTCTATATACACGCTTTATTGGAATACCCGAAGAGGTATTAAACTCATTTTTCCTGCACCTCTTCAGTAACTCCTTCTCATATTCTTCCTCTTTATTTATTGACATAATTATTATCTCCTTTTATTCTCTTTTAAACCGAGTCTCACGTTTGTTTAGAAATGCATCTACTCCTTCTTTATGATCTTCTGACTTAAATAACAGTGCATTCCCATAAGATTCAAAGATGTTAACAGACCTCAAATCTGTATCCAGTCCTTTCAAAAGATTTATCTTTGCCATCCCTATGGCCTTAGTAGCAGCCTTGGATAATCTTTGTGCTAAGGAGTTCACTTTGTCTTCCAATTCTTCATGAGCCACTATCCTGCTTATTAAACCGATACGATATGCTTCATTAGCATCTATTAAATCCCCCGTCACTATCATTTCTCTGGCTTTCGTTAACCCGACCATCCGTGGAAGAAAATAAGTTGTTCCCGTATCAGGAACAAGCCCAACGCGGGTAAAAGGTGCACCAAATGTTGCCCTTTCTGATGCAATCACGATATCACATGCAAGTACAAGGCTCAATCCAGCACCTGTGGCTGCTCCATCAACTCCTGCTATTACAGGTTTTTCTAAATAAGCCAGGTCCCGAAAAATCTTCATTATTTTTATCTCACGTTCCAAGCCTCGAATAATGCTCTCATGCCCACCCATTGTCTTTATATCTCCCCCTGCACAAAAAGATTTCCCTTCCCCAGTTAAGACAACAACCCTAACATCATTGTCATATGTTAGATCGGAGATGATCCATTCCAACTCTTCACGCACTATAAGATCCAATGCATTACGTGCCTCAGGTCTGTTAAATTTTACCTTCCCTATTCCATCACTCTTTTTATAAAGAATTGTTTTGAGTTCCATTACCTGCCTCCTTAAGTAATTGGATAGGTTAGGGGAAATCGATTATTTTCCTAACGCTCTACATTCGTCAATAAATTGCTGTAAAACATTCCGGTAGTCACCAATCACACCAAAATCGGCCTCCTTAAATATATGAGCTTCTGGATCTTTGTTTACGGCTACAATCCACTTTGAACCTGAGCATCCTGCCATATGTTGAAGTGCTCCAGAAATGCCAATGGCAAAATAGAGCTTGGGTTTTACGATGTGACCTGTCTGACCAATCTCTAAACTAAGCGGCATCCAGCCCTCATCACAGGGCACTCTGGTTACAGCTATGGTACCTCCAAGTACTTTCGCCAACTCCTCTAATAGTTTGAAGCCCTCACTCCCACCAACCCCACCACCCCCGGCAATGATTACCTTTGCCTCCTCAAGCTTGATGCCTTTTACCACCTCTTTTACCGTTTCCAGAAGTTTACTCTCCATCCTTGATTCGTTGATATCTATATTTATGGTTAGAATTTCACCCTTCCTGGAGGGCAAAGGCTCTGCAGGGATCACTGATCTCGGTCTCAATGTAACGATCTGTGGTTGAAAAGATTCGGAAGCCCAGACTGCCATAGCATTGCCACCATAGACGGGCTTTGTTTGATACAATTTTGCCGTTTCTGCGTCTATCGTCAAATGCGTGCAATCCATAACCACGGTCGTTCTTAATTTGGCTGCCAGTCTAGGTGCAACATCACGACCTAAATCCGTATGACCAAAAAGGATGATAGACGGTGCGATTTGTTGAGAAACCTTCGCCATAATTGCCGTATAGACATCGGGATGAAATTCAGTGAAATGAGGAGTAATGACAATATAGACCTTATCAGAACCAAGGGCAATGGCTTCATTAGCTATTTCTTGATTAGAGCTGTCGATAACAAGGATACTCAGTGATTGGTTCAATTCATCACAAAGTTTTCTGCCTATATTCAATAATTCTCTCGTAACGGTGTTCATCTTGCCATCTACTATTTCTCCGCAAACTAAAACTCCTTGATATGATATACTCATTTTAATTTATCTCCTTTTTAAAAGTTTATATGGCCCCTATGTCTCTTAATCTGTCCGCGAGTTTGACCGCTGCTTCCGCAGGAGTTTCTCCCTGAACAATTTCACATTTCCTCTCCCGTTTTGGAATAAAAAGCTTAACCAATTTCCTCCGTGCTGCGCTGATACCAATTTGAGAAAAATCAACGTTGATGTCCTGGGCATTCCACACTGGGAGTTGCTTTCTAGCAGCTGATATAATTCCCCAGCCCGAGGGTAACCGCGGACGACCTACTTCTTGGCTCACAGTGATCACGGCTGGTAAAGGCACAGAAAATACCTGATAGGCGTCAAGGGTTACCCGTTTTACTTTCAGCCCCTTTTCCATCACATCGATTTCCTTTACCAATGTCACAAGGGGTAGAGAGAGATTCTCGGCGATGATTGGTCCTACCAAACCTTCATCCCAGTCGGCGGCTTCTCGGCCGCATAATATCAGATCATAATTCCCTATCTTCTTTATGGCCTGAGCAAGAATGTGGGCTGTCCCAAAACCATCTGAACCTTCAAATGCTTGATCAACAAGGATAACTCCGTCGTCCGCACCCATCGAAAGGGCATGCTTCACCACACTTACTGAGGCATTGACCGCTGCAGTCAAAACCATTATCTTGCCCCCATATTTTTCTTTCACTCTTATGGCTAACTCTACCGCCCGCTCATCATAGGGGTTAATAATTGGCGGTATTCCTTCAGGCGGAATTGCTCGCTTTGCTTCCGTATCGATTCGAAATTTATCTGAGGGTATTTCCGGATTTAAAACCTCCTTAACGCAGACGATAATATTCATAGCACCTAGTCTCCATTAAATTACTCTTTCAAGCAACTCAGAAATATCCATCACTTCAATATAACCTTGTAGATGTTTCTTCTTAATTCCATCTTCAAACATCAGTAAGCAGAAAGGGCACGCTGTTACTACTATATCAGCTTTTGCCTCCGCCACATCTTCGGTCCGTATCACATTGATCCTTTTACCAATATTTTCTTCCAACCACATATGACCACCACCGCCCCCACAGCAAAAACTATCTTTTTTGTTTCTATTTAATTCTACGAATTGAAGTTTTGGAATAGAAAAAAGAATATCCCTTGGTGCCTGGTAGATCCCACCATATCGTCCAAGATAACATGGGTCATGGTAGGTCAATTTCTTATCAACCACTTTATTGGGTTTCAATTTGCCGTTTTTGATCAATTCTGCAAGAAGCTCAGTGTGGTGGATAACTTCAAAATTCCCACCAAATTGAGGATATTCATTCTTAAGGGTATTGTAACCATGGGGACAAGAGGCAACAATCTTCTTTACATTATAGCGCTTTAACATATCAATATTACGCTGCACCTGAGTTTGAAACACCAATTCTTGGCCCATTCTCCGCGCAGGATCTCCGCAGCAGCCCTCCTCAGCACCTAATATACCAAAATTTAAGCCCGCCTGCTTCATTAGTTTAGCGAAGGAGAGAGTAATACTCATGCTTCGGTCATCTAGGGCTCCCGTACACCCCACCCAATAAAGAATATCCACATCGTTCTTCTTAGAAAGTTTCTTGATCTCCAGTCCTTTTGTCCAGTCATTCCTTAAGTGTTGAGTCCCTGCCCAAGGGTCCCCTCTCATCATCAACATCCTTAATGCCCGTTCAGTAGTTTCAGGGATTCTATTTTTCGTCATTACTAAACTGCGACGGAGATCCATAAGCTTATCAATATGCTCATTACAGACTGGGCACACTTCCTGACAGGCGTAACATGTTAGACAATCCCAGACTTTTTCTTCGGTGACTCTCTCACCGATTAATTGAAGCGTTGGTTCTTTCTTACTTCTTCCTTTTTCAAGGAGATGGATTTTGAGACTCTTAATCAACTCTTGAGGTGAAAGAGACTTGCCGCTAAGATAGGCAGGGCAGCTTGCCTGACATCGGCCACACTCCGCACAGGCATAAAGATCCAATAGCTGTTTCCAGTTGAATTCTTCAATCTTTTCTACACCAAGCCTCTCGGCGGTTTCAATATTTATCGATGCAAGAGCACCTCTTGGCAGGAGCGATCTAAAGAAAACATTGAAAAGGGCAGCAATAATGTGTAAGTGCTTTGAATATGGGACGTAAACCAAAAAACCGAGAAGAATCAAAATGTGTATCCACCAGGCAGTATAATAGTAAGCTAGCTTTGTACTTTGGTTTAGACCATGGAAAAAAGAAGCGAAGGCCAAACGAATTACGTTTGAGCTTGTTTCATGGAAAAGGGTTGTTTTCAAAGCCTCCCCGAGTAGGTGGGTCACCATGAGAAAAAAAATCAAGATCAGAATAACTGCTGGTTCGAAATTTGTCTCTAATCTTCTGGGCCTTACAATATATCTTCTGGCCAAGGCCCAAATGACTGCTCCGATAGAAAGTAAAGTGGAGAAATCCAGAACAGAGTAGAAAATTGAAGAAAATGAACTAGCTTCTGCTAGTGGCGGGTTACTTGGATGCCATGCTCCCCAAACAAAAAAATAGGCGTAATTGACAAAGAATAGAACAAATGTCCAGAACATAATGAAATGCCCGATGCCAGCCCAGTCCTTTTGTGTAATACTCCTTAATGTACACCATTCGCCTAATACCCAACCTAGAAATAATTTCGTTCTCCTCCCCAAATGGTCAAGCCTGTTTTCTTTCCCTCCAAGGCTCAAAAAGCTGTAAAGGCGTAGTATCCTATACGCGAAGAGTACAAACGCTATTATAAAGAGTATATACAAAATGATGACACCAGGAATATTCCAAAATTTCTCCAAAGTTGGATTCATGGACTTAATCTCAATTTCCCATATTTTCAAACCACAGAAATTTCCTTACTAAGATCATATCTCTAAATAATGGCATCTATACCTAAAAGCTCCCGACCTACAATAAGCTTTTGCATCTCATTAGTTCCAGCCGATACGACAGGTAAAATGGCATCGCGATAATGATGTTCTATTGGGTAATCATCCGAACAGCCATACGCTCCAAAAACCTTGATAGCTTCCACTGAAACTCGAACCCCTAATTCTGAAGCTAGCCATTTTGACATAGCCATTTCTTTTGCATGAGGAAGTCCCCTCCTTTTTAAATCAGCAGTATAATAGACTAGCCATCTAATTGCCTCAGTCTCAGCAGCCATCTGGGCTATTTTCTCTTGAACCAATTGAAAACTTCCAATTGGCTTACCAAATTGATGGCGTTCCTTGGCATATTTGATACTTGAATCGATACAACTTTGAGCTAACCCCACGCAGGCAGAAGCTATGAAGAGTCGCGCGGTATCGATGCCAGCCAAAGCATTTTTCAATCCCTCCCCTATCTTTCCAATCAAATTTTCTCTTGGTATGCGAACGTCAGTAAATCTTATATGACCCTGGCACCCAGCACGGTCACCGATCACACCGTGGATGTCTAGCTGTGAGATTCCTGGTATACCACTTTCAACAATAAAATTCGATATTCCACGAACCCCCTTACTCTTATCAGTTTGTGCCACAACTACAAGCACATCAGCCACTGCACCATTAGTAATCCAAATTTTGCTACCATTAATAATCCAATAATTACCATCAAGAACAGCTGTTGTCTCAATAGAACCAGCATCACTACCAGCATTTGGTTCCACATGAGCTGTACATAGAAGTTTTTCTCCACGACATATTGGAAGTAGGTATTTTTGTTTTTGTTCCTCACTCCCTGAAACCCAGATAATTGTCCCCCCAAATGAAATTGGGCCACAGGCAGTTAATGCCTGACTCCAGCTACCCCACGCGAGCTGTTCTGCAATAATCGCATAGGTTACATAATCAATACCCAACCCCCCATAATTTTGATGGATATGAGGTCCTAATAGCCCAAGCTGGGCAAGCCTATCGATAATCCCACGGTTAAACTTTCCTGCCCGCTCAATATCCTTGAGCGTTGGAACGATTTCTTGCTCAGCAAATTTTCGGGCCATGTCTCTAAACATCTTTTGTTCTTCGCTAAATTCAAAATTCATATCATCACCCCATTTTAAAATTTTGATTTATCCCGATTGGGTTAGTATTTTCCAATATCTTTATTTTAGTAAATCACATTTCACATTATTTACCCAAAAAAGCATAAAACACAATATGCTATGATTTAATTTGGAATATTGAACAAGAATCTTCTCCAAATATTCAACTTTCTATGATCAGTCTCCACCTTAATGAGATTTATGATCTTTCTCAGATTATCCATTTCGACAATCGCCTAACTCACCTTAACATTCAAAAAATGGATCTATAAGGGGCAAAATGTAATGTCAATCCCTTTCAATGTTAAATCCTGTTTAGCTGCCTTGTCCAGAAATCAAGACCAAAACTATCTTAAATTACTTTTTTATAAACGAGATATTATGAATACTATTTTTTGATCCAGAAGATTTGATCAAAGAATCATAAGTGAACCGAAATCTATTTTGGTTAGTAAGATTGTCCCCTCTCTTCTTCTTTAAACATCACTGAAGGGGCAAAAAGAAATCATAAGTCCTTTTTGCTCTTGTTTAAGTTCTTCCGGATCTCCTTATCAAAGTATCCCAAAGTCCTTTTAATTAACAATCGTGAGAGCCTAAAATTACTCTCCCACGGAAAAAATGCTGAGATTCCCCACTGGTGAATGTTGGTGAATTTTTTACTGACCTCTTCTTCATCCTTACCTGCTAACAGGGCTTCTTGCACGTACCTCTTGAACTTCTCAATACCGTTAAAAGCAAACTGTATATAATCCTGAACTTTCTTTTCTCCTATTACCATTCCTTGATGCCCTTTGCATAACACTTTGGCCCCTATTTCTTGGATGCGCAGCAAAGAACTCTGGTGCATCGACAAGTCATAAAAAAAGTTGGGCTTAATATAATCGGGAGGATAATATATTCCCACCGCGTCTGAAACGAACAAGACTTTCTCTTCTCCAAGGTATATGCTTATGTTGTCCGGCGCATGACCTGGGGTTTCTAAGACCCTCAGGTTTATCCTTTCTCCAAGCTCTAATTGATCCCCCTCTCGAAGGGAGAGATTCATGGGAAAAAGTAAGGATGATGAGTGATACACCCTGCCATCTACCATCCCAGCCTCATACAGGCTTTGGGCGATCTTCAGATCGGATTCCTTGAATTTGTTAACTAACCTTTCATCATTGAAGACCTTTTTGCTCCCCTCAAATGCAGCAATCTGCATCCAGGGAAAATGTTCCTGCAAAGGGGGAAAGCTCATAATATGGTCGGCATGGGAATGTAGAATAACGAGAAAATCAATATCATTGGGAGAAATCTCCAGATACTCCAACTGCCGTAATATGAGCAGAAACTGGTTACTTACACCACCCTCAATCAGAGCACATTTCTTACCCCTTATGAGATATGTGTTGAACTCATAGCTTCCGAGGAGGTAAACCCCATGGAATGATTTTATAGGGAGAGGACCTATCATAATAATTTTTGGATATCCGAAAACTCTTAACTACTAGAGAAGTTTACCATGCACACCCTTTCCTCTTTGCCAGGTTTTTTCCAGCAGAACATGCATGAGGGATAACTTTTCTTATGGTGGCCGTTTAGATATCCTGAGTTCACGCTAAACTCAACTACCTCCTCCTTCACTGTGAATATATTGATATGGGTAAATATTACTTGTTCACCTGGTACACAAATGCTAGAGTCAAATCCTGCAACCCCTGATGGGGACCACTCATGATTGTATTGGAAGTATTAAATATTAATATTGAGGGCTTTCCTACAAGTCCTCCTCTCCCCTCCAAACACCATCAATGAATATCTTTTGCACTTCCCTGATACGACGTCCTGTGCTCATTGAAGGCGGCTTTGGAAGTTTAACACCGGCTTCGGTAGCGAACTTGATCATCCGAGCTACCTCGACCACCCTTATCCCCACATTACGAACAAAAACCATGCCTCGAGCATCATCCAGCACACCCTGTTTGGTGTAGGCTGGGCGTTGCCCAAATGAGACTGTACTGGACAGGGCTGCCGCTTGGGCCACTGGTATTATTCCATGTCCATATACAGACATAATCATAATGTCCAAAGCGCGCTCCAAACCAAACCCCAGGAAGCCACATGTTATGAAGCCGCCGACCTTATTCCTAAAGCTCTGAAAGAAGAAGTTGATGCTCCTACTCCGTGATATAAGGATGCCGAATAGGGGGCAAAGATTCCGGTTCCATGTAGGAGAACTAAAAATAATACCATCGGCCTTCGCCATCCTTTCTAAGATCGAATTGGCATCGTCATCTATCCTGCAAAACGACCGGTGTTCAATGCACCATTGGCAATGCTGGCACATATTAATTTTCTTGTCAGCAAGCGTAATAAACTCTGTCTCCACGTCTCCTTGATCCTGGGCTGCTTTTAGTGCCTCTAGGACCAATTTCTCGCAATTTCCTTCCTTTATAGGTGTTATCGAAAGTCCTAAAACTCTTATTGGTACCCTAACCATAATTACCTCACACTTTCAGCGGTAGCCTACGGCAACAAAGTCATCGCAAGCAAATTGTGATATGTTCGCTAATGTATACATGCCAAGTGTCAATACATCGGTTAACCTAGGGCAGTTATTTATACCTATGATTTGTCGAATTCCTAAAGCCAAGTAGAATGTGAGGATCCATCCGGTCGCAATTAGACTTCATGCGCTTATAGAGGATTCTAGCTTCTAGTCCCATATCCAATGAAACGGCGAAACATCTCTCCTGGGAATGTTTCTTCCTTAAAAGAACCTGAAGTTAAATCAATGAAAAGGAGTTTCCATATATAACCATTGTTCACCTTTTTCACACCTCGATAGAGTTTGGCCCAATATTGGCTAGTATAGAATATAACGTATCAAGCAATTTATCCATCTCTTCAATAGTGATAATGCAGGGTGGGCTAATCCAGATATTCCTATTGGCACCAACACGCAAAAACAAGCCATTATCAAGTGCTTTTGCCTTTATTTTCTCAAGCATATTCAGTGACGGGTGAAACAAAGCCTTGGTAGCCTTGTCTTTAACTATTTCAATACTACGTAACAAGCCCATCCCCTTGAGTGTGCCTACACAAGGTAGAGGCGCAAACTCAACCTCAAAGCGCTCCTCAAGATGTTGGCCTACCTTAGCCACATTATCAGCCACCTTCTCCTTAACATATATATCTATTGCCGCAATTGCGGCAGCAGCACCAATGGGGTTTCCACTCCAGGTAAAACCATGGGCACGGTAGCCTTGCAGACCTTCCCAAACCTTGTCATTGACTGCTACTGCTCCAAATGGGAAATAACACCCTGTGATCCCTTTAGCCATGGCCATTATATCCGGCACGACATTCCAGTGTTGCAGAGCAAAGAGTTTACCCGATCTGGCAAACCCTGACATAACCTCATCACCAATTAACAATACATTATTTTCTGTGCATATTTTCCTTACCATTGGCCAATACTCAGGAGGAGGTGAGATGCAACCACCACTGCCTTGTATCGGTTCAGCAAGAAAGGCGGCTACACTTTCCGCCCCCTCGCTTTTAATCGTCTGTTCCAAAAAATGAGCACATTGGATGCTACAAGTGGGGTACTCAAGCCCAAATGGGCATCGATAACAGTAATAATTCGGTATATGAATAATATCTTGGGCCATAGGACCAATATTCTCCCAGAATTCAGGCGATAGCCCGGTCAGGGTTGCCGAGCCTATAGAAGCACCATGATAGGCATTATACAAGGAAATAATTTTACAATTCTTCTTGCCGCGAATCTGCCAATATACACGAGCAAGCTGAACAGATAACTCTACTGATTCAGAGCCACCAGAGACGAACATAAAATGATCCAACCCTGGTGGGGTGACCTCTGCCAGTTTTTGAGCGCATTTAATGATAGTTTTATGAGTCCACCCAGCAAATACTGTAGCAAACTGTAATTTACGTGCCTGTTCTATTGCTGCGTCAATAATCTCCATACGCCCATGACCCAAATTGTTGCTAACTAATTGAGACCCTGCGTCAAGATACTCCTTCCCATCTATATCTTGTATGAATACCCCATGGCCCTTTTCAAAGACCACGCCCATGAGTTCTTGACCTATTTTCCATGCGGGATGCATTATATGTTCCTGGTCCCATTTAATAAGTTCCGCTGTTTCTTGGCTAACCATTTTAACCTCCTACAAAGTTACATTGTTATAAAACCCTTTACACTCTATTTCTTGGATTTTGTTAGTATGTCATGGGGCTAACATTTCCCCGATAAAAAATACACTAAATATCCTGCCGGCTGTATCTAGTTCATTGTGGGAAGTCTAGGACAGGTTATTGAATTCTTCCATGTCCTGTTTAGGGTTTCTTGAAAATCCATGATCACCGGCTGTTTTGCCTTAGCCCTCCATTCCTTAATTAGATACAAATATTACTTGTTTTAAACTATCCGGTATAATATATATTACCCTCCTTGATTTAAGATTTTAACAACATTGTATTCGGGTCAATCCCTTTCTTAGTTGAAATTGAATAGTGGCTCCTTTTGTTAATGTTTCTCATCAAGCAACCTCCGCCGTTTGTGCCCCTTGTTTCACTACCTGCTTTTCAATCTCACTCCGCATAGAGACCCTCAGTTGAGGGAGATATCTGTAACCCTTCACCTTCCTAAGCCTGGGCTCGATGTCTAAAAGGGCAGCCGCTAACCATCGGTGCTTCTGATCACTGGTTTTCCAATAATCGACCTTGTTGGTCTTCTGTCCAATCAGGGCCATCAGGGACTCCATACAGTTCGTGGTCTTAAAGCTGATCCCCAATTCCTGGAACAGTCCCAATCGATGCAATGTCAGCGTCTCCTCCAACCCTTCATCCAGGCTATTCACCGCTGATCGGTTGATCAGCTGCAGCTCCTTCCAAATCTTTAAAAGTTTCTCCTTTGCCTTTTCATACGAAGACTCCTGATAAGCCTCCTGAAGCTTACGCCTCATCGAACCCTGCACCGACTTCGGAAGATAACTCACCACATTCCCCCGCTTGTGCCACTGACATCGCTGAAATAAAGCTTTTGTCCCAAATACCTCATAGATGCCTTTCCTCAACCCTTTCGACCCATCGAGCATACATAAAAGCCCCTGTTCGATCTTTATCCCTCGAAACGACAACCCTTCCAGCATCTCTCGACCAACCCGCTCATTCTCGGTCCCCGTCTCAATGAATCCTAAGAGAATCCTTCTCCCTTCTACCGTCACTCCCAAAGCCACCATCGTCTCATCTGTGCCGAAAGTCTTCCCATCCAAAATCAATGCCACAAACCCATATCCCTTCAACCGCCGCTCACATAGCTTCTTCAGCTCCCTCGCAATGGCCCGAATATAGCGCCTCGATACCGCCGATCCACTCAGTCCAAATGCCTCCGGCACTGCCCCCGCACACTCCTCATCCCGGCGACAACTCTCAGCCCATGCAGAATCCGTTTCAATACCCCCTCATCCCCACGACGCGGCTCCTGCAGCCGCTCATGACTCCCTAACCGTACCTCCTTCCCTCTCCGCCGATCTCTTACTCTGGGAACTAATGCCGGAAGCTTCTGATCCAAAAGATACACCGATCCCCACTGACTCTCCCATCGATCATATCCCGGTAATCCCTCACGCTTATATCGTTCGCCAGTTAATAGCTTGACCTCTTCCTCCAACACCTCCCTCACGTTCCACAACTCAATTGGAATCAAGGCTTGTATCAATTCTGCCTTCATATCCACATCCATCACCTTCAAAGGAAGTCCACAGATCTCTTTCACACTAGCCCGCTTTACCTTGACATCTTTCTCAATTCGTAATATTTTCTTCATTACTGGCTCCTTTCTTGGTGATTTTTCTCTCTCCCCTGCCGGATTAAGAGATTACCACCCTTTTAGGAGCCACTCCCTAAATTTCAACTAACTTTAGCACACACTTCCTTTCCCAGTAAATTAGTTTAGATCGAAAAAATTTATTCCATCACCTCCCTATTTAACTTCTCCGTGATCTTTTCTACCAATAACTTCTTGTCAATTTTACCCGCACCAATAATAGGGAGCTCATCAATGATCTCTAAACGCTCTGGAAATTTAAATTTTGCTAATTTATTAATTCTTAGATAATCAATCATTTCATCAAAAGTTAAGGGGTCTTCCAAATTTAATGGAACAACAAAAGCACAACATTTTTCTCCCAAAATTTTATCTGGCATCCCAACAATAGCGACCTCCTTGACTTTAGGATGTGTCGATAAAAGCTCTTCGACTTCTTTAGGAGCAATATTTTGGCCTCCTCTTATTATGAGATCTTTAATACGACCCATTATTACAATATTTCCATCTCGCTTAATCATCCCAAGGTCGCCATGACGGAACCAGCCATCTTCAAGAAAACTTTCTTTCATAGTCTCTGGACTTTCCTTATAGTATCCTCCACTAATGCTAGGGCCTCTACTCCAAATTTCGCCGATCTGTTCAATCCCTAATTCATGGCCATCATTTCCTATAATTTTAACTTCATGCCCGAGAAAGGGTTTACCCACAGTTGAATAACGAACCTCAGGAGGATCCGCGAGGGAAGTGCAACATACATCCGGCCCGTCACTGGCTCCAAAACAGTTGAGCATGGGACACCCAAACTTTTCCTCTACCTCTTTGGCAACAGAATAAGGAAGTAAAGCACCTCCATGCTGTATAACCCTTAAACTAGATAGATCAGTTTTACTCAACTCTGGATGATTTACCATCCTAATGCTTTGAGTAGGAACAACGCCAACCACTGTAACTCTCTCTTTTTCAATAAGTTTTAAAGAATCTCCAGGATCAAATTTTTCTTGAAGAATTACACGACATCCAATGATTGTCGGTAGCGCAAAACCAATCCAAAGGCCCATTCCTTGAGTAATGGGTGGAACTCCCAGAATGACATCATTTTCCGTCAATCTTAACCTCTCTATTAAAATGTGCGAAGCATTCACATATCCATTTTCGGTATACATATATAACTTAGGCCGGGCAGTGGTTCCTGAAGTTATCCGTATGCTATATACATCCGTGTCCACTGTTCTTAATTGATTAAACTCATTTTCATTGTAATCCATTTTGGGTTTTTCTCCTGTCAATTGACTAAAAGAAAACATACTTTCTGGTATATTATTACCAATAACAAAAATATATTTTAAGGATTTTATTTTTTTCTTAATTCCCAACATCATTTTGGTATAGTCAAGTTTATTGAAAAAGTCCGGGATAACTATACCTACAGTCTCAGTAGTGTTTAGTATATACTCAACATCCCTTTCTCCTAGATTGATAAATAAGGGGACATTAACACACCCTATCTTTTCGATAGCATAATGCATATAATAGAATTCAACCCAATTGGGAAGCATTAATGCGATCCTGTCTTCTTTCTTAAAATCAAAATCAAGCAATCGCCTCGCAATATTATCTACAATTTTAGACATCTTTGAGAAAGAGACCCTCTCTTTTACATCTACAACATATTCTCTTTCTTGAAATTTATCGACATTTCTCTCAAAATGATCTAAAAAAGTACCTCTTCCCCAGTAACCTTGTCTCATGTATTGCTTGACTAATTCATCAGCAAAAATTGGTTTTAATGGCATTCTCTCACCTCCATCCAGAGTACCTTGGTCAAGTTCAATTTTTCCTGAAAAAATCAATTCCCATTGGGTTCATTTCTACCTTGTGATAGACAATTGTCAAAATCTACGCTACCATCAACGGTCTTCTGCGACTAATGTTTATTCTATACCGTATGAGAAGACCTCTATGCTGCCTTTCCACTCCGCTCCCTCCCTGGACTTCTCTCTCCTCGAAGAAGGCAACAATTTCCAGCTCCCTTCGAAGCCTCTCCACTTAAGCCAATTCAAAGGGGCCCATACGAACCCACCCTCTCAGAAACTCATATCAATGTTGCAAACACCAACTTCAGAAGGCTTTTCTCATCAAAGAAACATGGAATCACATTGGTCTGCTGCTTCTCCTCAGAAAGCTCAAATGATTCAAACATTCCTGGAGATCCTCCAAAAATGTTTTTACCGCTGAAGATAGAAATCCTTATACATCTCCAATAACTGGATCGACATGTGCTGCCCTACTTCATATGTGGGAGTTCGAAAGACAGCCTCAATATTAGGATTTGACCTCTGAAACGACCTTCAACGCTCTTCTTCTGACAGTTAAAGATGGCGACAATAGCTTCCTTTTGAATGAGGATTAGTGATCTTTGTAAGCCTCCAATGCTATATTGGTCCCTTTTTAAGAGGAATAATGGAAATATATTCTTAATCAGCAAGACCTTTTTGATGAAATACGAACCTGTCAATCATCTACTTAAAAAGGACCGGACATAAGATACGATTTCCACGAATATCAAAAAATTCCCATACCTCTCTCTGCCTGTATAGAAGGAGTATATTTATTTAAAACAAAACGGTCAACTGAACTGTATTGCAATGCTATATTCTCTTTAAACATCTATTGGAGATAATTCATAAGTTAACCTCTTGTGTTCAGGATTACCATGACTTTAAGAGTTCAATCAATAGGTTAGTAGTCACCGCAGGCCCAATTATCCATGTATAGCGCTCTAGGGCACTCCTTTGCTCCTCCTCACAACGGGAAGCGCAGGCATCGCCTATAAGGACAGTCAAATATCCCCGTTCACGTCCAGTACGGCCAGTAGCTTCAACGCAAGCAGAAGTTATAAAGCCACACAGTAGAAGAGTCTTTATGCCAAGCTGCACTAGATAACGATTCAGGTTCGTTCCTTCAAAGGAACTAGAGCCTGCCTTGTCGATGATTATGTCTTTATTATCGATCAGGTCTTTTAGTTCGTCGATAATCTCAACTTGCCAGGTACCCTCCAATTGAAAATCTGGAATAGTCTTGCGATAGAAGGCTATCCGAAATCCATCAAAAGTTCCAGGAAATACATCCCTTCCACCCGCAAGACGAAGCTGACGTATCCAAAATATGGGAATACTAGCTTTCCTGCAGGCCACCACTATAGACTTTATATTGTCCACGCTTCTGTTCTCTTGAGCATGCTTCCACACACACCATATGCTCAGATTCCCCTCTTCTTTAAGAACGTCATTCTGAGCATCAATAACCAGAAGGGCAGCTTGTCCCTTGCGCATGAATTGGGTCCAATCGGGGTAGTCTTGCATGCCTTTAACAAAGTTATCTTTGAAATCTTGTGACGACAAAATACACCTCCTTCTTGTATTCATTTGGACGGTTGATCATAACAAGAGCGTCGGCAAAGCATACCGTCGGACTGTTTGGTAGTGTATCGGTAATGTTCCGCGCATATTGGGTATTCAATCACCCAGGTAAGTTTCTTTGATATGTTCATTCTCAAGAAGGTCTCTTACTGCACCCCACATTACAATGTTTCCGGTCTCCAGCACATATGCTGTCTGAGCTAAACGCAAAGCAAGCCGAGCATTCTGCTCCACTAAAATTATACTCACCTTGTCTTGCTTATTAATATCGATAACGATTTTAGCAATAGTTGTCGTCATCAAGGGGGATAATCCTAATGACGGCTCGTCCAGCAGCAAAAGCTTAGGTTTTGACATTAATGCCCGAGCTATCGCCAGCATTTGCTGCTCACCGCCGCTTAGGCTACCTGCTTGCTGTCTATGTCTTTCCGCTAGTATTGGAAAGTATTGGCAGACTCTGTCCAAATCCCTGCTGATCCCACTATCCTTCCTGAGATATGCTCCCATCCTCATGTTCTCAAGCACAGATAGGTCACGAAAAACCTTCCTGCCCTCTGGGACATGAGCAATACCTCGGCCAACTATCCCTTGGGGACTCATCTTATTTATACGTTCACCATCAAACCATATCTCACCAGATATAGGAATCACCAAACCCGAGATAGTTTTCAGTGTCGTGGACTTTCCTGCGCCGTTAGGGCCTATAATGGTGACAATGTTTCCTGCCTCTACCGAGAATGAAATTCCCCTTAGGGCTTCAATCTTTTCATAAAATACTCTCAAGTCTTTCACTTGTATCAGCATTTTACCTCAATTCCTCGGCACCCAAGTAAGCTTCAATAACTTCTTTATTGTTTTGTATCTCCATGGGTGAACCCTCGGCTATCTTCTTCCCGAAGTTTAGGACCACTATTCTGTTACACAATTTCATTATAGCTTTCATGTTATGTTCCACAACCATTATGGTTATCCCCTTTTCTCTTAAGCCATTAATCAGACCTGTCATAGTGATAACCTCTTGTGGGTTCATGCCGGTAAGAGGCTCATCAAGCAGTAATAGTTCCGGATCAGTAGCTGAAGCAATAGCGATGCCCAATGCCCTCTGAAGTCCATGAGGCAGATTCTTGGCCATTTCATTTTTGAACGGAGTTAAGCCCATGTAGCCTAGTATTTTCATAATTTTTTGTTCAATATTCTGCCTATCCTTCTTCCAAACAGCGAATGAAGCGAAAAGTGGTCTCCTCAACATGTCTTTCGAATGATGTTGATGAGCCACTAATACATTTTTAAAAACCGTCATTTCTTGAAATAAGTTATTATTCTGAAAAGTTCGCACTAGGCCCTTAAAAGTTAGCTCATGGGGTTTTAGGTTTGTGACGTTTTCCCCCTTGTAGAACACCCTTCCCTTAGTGGGTTTCAAAAACCCACTAACCATATTATAAAGAGTGGTCTTACCGGCACCATTGGGACCGATAACGCCCATCATATCTCTTTCAATTACGGTAAAGTTTACATCGTTGACGGCGGTCAAGCCACCGAACCTTTTTGTCAATCCTTGAACTTCAAGAAGTACCATCACACCTTCCTTTAAGTATTAAGCCGCTTATTTTCGAAAAACCCCATTTTTTAGGCCAGATACTGTTAAAACCTTAATTACTTTGAATCTCCTACAAATCCAACGAAACTTCTGGGGATGCAAACTTATCAAGCCTTCAGGTAATAAAATTACTATAAAAATTATGATAGCCCCATAAAATATTACATGGTATTGTGCCAAAATTGTGCTGAGATTGGTTAATATAACTAATCCTATCGCACCAAGTACGGGGCCAAAGACATTTCCCGTCCCACCAATAATTGCATAAATAAGGTAGTCTATCGATATCCAAAAGCCGAAATCATCCGGGGTTATGCATTTTATATAATGCGCAAAAAAGGCACCATCTAGGCCTGTGAAGAAGCAGGCTGTGGCGAAGGCTAGAGTTTTATATTTAGCAACATCAATCCCTACACTCTCCGCCAAGCTTTCACTCTGCTTTATGGCTTTCAAGATGTCACCTTTGCGAGACCTATCAATTATATATATTACAACCAGCGTAATAATAAGCAAAAGTAAAGATAAATAATAGTAAGCTCCCTTGGATATGAATTCCACAACTGGTAATCCCGGTATGGCAATCGGGTTTGGTGCAGGAATTGCTCTGATGCCAGATATACCCCCGGGAATACCACCTGTACCTCCGGTCACGCTTCCCGAGTTAATTAGAACCAGCCTGGTTACTTCTGAGAGTCCAAAAGTGAGTATAGCAAAGTAGGCTCCCTTTAGTTTCAACGCTGGATAGCCGATCAATGTCCCCAAGATGGCAGCAATTAGTCCTGATAAAGGTAGGGTAAGCCAGAAAGACAATCCTACTCTAACCACTAATAATGTGGAGCTATAAGCTCCAATCGCCATAAAGACAGCTTGTGCCAGGGACAAGTGACCGGTCTGCAAGATCAGATAGACACCTAATGTCGCGACACTGGCAACCATTGCCAGAATAATAATGTGTAAGTAGTATGGATTATCGAGAAATATGGGTATTAGAAAAGCCAGAATTAATAAGATTACGCCAGCAATAATTTTTCCAGAAATAATCCTATGCTTCATATCCCATAATTCCTTTTGGACGGATTAACAACACGAGAATAAAAAGGATGAAACCAAACATGTTCCCAATATTCCCAACCAATGTGAGGCTAAAGCTATCGAGGAAACCTATTATAAACCCGCCAATGATGACCCCAGAAATGCTACCCAGGCCGCCCAGAATCACCACGATAAAAGCCTTGACCATCACCCCAAGCCCCATTGTAGGAAAAATAGAGAAGATGGGTGCCATTAATCCTCCCGCTGTAGCTGCTAGTGCACAACCAATGCCAAAACCAACTGTCTGGAGCCGGCCAACCGGTATCCCCTGTAAAGCTGCTGTTTCAGGATCAAGAGCAATAGCGCGCATTGCTTGCCCTAACTTGTGATTTCGGAAGAAATAAAGTACTCCGAATATCAAAACTATAGAGGCGAATACCATGACTAGTCTTTCAACGGAAAAAACAACGCCAGAAATATTGATGACGCCAGTAAATACAGTAGGTATCCCTTTTTCTCTCTCTCCAAGTATTAATGCAACTGAGCCTGACAAAACAAGAGAAATCCCTAAGGATAAAATCAGGCAAGGCATGTGCTTATCCAAAATAGGGTGCCACAATACCCTCTCTAACCCCATCCCGATGAGAAACATCACTGCAATAGCCAGTACCAGGGCGATAAAGTAGTTGAGTCCCATCTGAACAGCAAATATGTAAGTAAAATAGGAACCAAGCATGTAAATTTCGCCGTGGGCGAAAGTTATTATGCGCAGCATGCTAAAAATGTACGAAAGTCCCAAGGACACTAAAATATACATGAGGCTAAGCATTACACCGTTAATTGCAATTTGCACAATAGATTCTACTGTCATATCACTCTTGCTTTCTATATAATGCTTAAGCCAGAATATAGCTAGAATAATTGTGAATTGTCACCTAAACTGCCACTTATTCGACAGTTTAGGTGACAATTCAGTAACAAAACTATTTTATCTCTGGTGGGATTAAGGCTACTGTCTGGTTTTGCCCATCTATCATTTGGGAAATCTGTACATCATAAAGCATTTGACTATCTCGTCCATATATCCCTTTACCACCGAAATAAACCTTACCATATATTGTGTTAAAATCTTTGCCACCCGTTAATTTTTCAGCAATCTTGACTGGATCTAGACTATTCGCTCTCAAAATAGCCTGCTTAAAACACTGGAAACCAACATAGGATTCGGCAGCCCAGGCATTCCAGGTGCCGAAAGTCTTAACATAGTTATCCATCCACTTAATATATTCGGGCGATGCAAACTTCTCACCGCAGAGACCAATAGATATGTAGCCTTCAGCGTTTTCCTTTCCTGCTATTTTACAGAACGCAACTTCATCAATACCGCTAGCTATAGTTCCAATTAAGCCTTTATACCCGAGCTCGCGAACCTGCTTAACCATTAAGGCGCTATCGCCAGGGGGAGAACCATCTAAATCAATATAATCAGGTTTTTGAGCCAACACCCTGGTTAGCATAGGGTAGAAATCAATAGTACCGCGTTCATAGAGTTCTACTTTGTAGTCGTAGCCAACCTTAGGCATAGCCAACTTTGCACCATCCACTGCTGTATGCCCGGCCTCATCGTTTGTTCCAATGATGACAATGTTCCGCACATTTGGATGATTCTTTTTCATCCAGCTGCAGATTGCGGGATATCTTTCGTAGGGACTTTCACACCAACTAAAGGTTAGTGGGTATTCCGGACCTCTCGGTATTTTGGTGAAACCGGAAATAAAATTAAGGATATTGTTTGATTTAGTTAAACTTTGTACAGCTACACATGCTGAAGCCGTTAAAGGACCAAATATATGTTTACAACCATTATCAAAAATCATCTTGGTTACCGCGGATACAGCTCCGGAGGGGCTGGCCTTATCATCATAAGCAACAATTTCAAATCTGTATCTCTTTCCGCGCACTAAGAGCCCACCTTCCTCGTTAATAGCATTCACAAAGATACGCCCTGATTGCTGTTGTGCTAGTCCCCAGGGAAGAGCTGGCCCAGAGAGGAACCCTACAATCCCTATTTTAACCTTTTCCACTTCAGCAGTTGAACCTGCTTTAGCATTGCCTAACAAACTACCTACTGCTAAAGTAAATATAATGGAAATCACCAACTTTTTTGTCAATAATACTTTATTTGACATTTTATATCACCTCCAACTTTTTTGATTCTCCTATGTAGTAACCTGCTATATTGACCCATATCCATATCGTTGTTAATATTATTTCAATACCGGTTTATAGACCGCTGTAACAAATATCCCTATTAAGTGTCACCACATAACTGAATGAAAACATGTATTCAAAGGACATAAGGTTGTATTGATATAAACTCGCTATGACTCACCCCCTTTCTCAATAGAAATTGTGGGACTTTTTCTGAAAAGATAATGCTATATTGAAATGAAAGTCCTGTCTGTAATGCTGAAGAATCAAATGACCCAAAACCTCCAAATAACCTGTCCATTACAAAAAAGTGATGCGTCTTTCTATGAATCTCAAATAGCATATTTCCTGTATCTTATTAGATTAGTCTACTAACAGACTTGGAACCTCTGGAAATCTTTCTCAAGTGGAATTTTGGTACCTTTCACCTTCGATAGATAAATGAAAGAATTGTCTTCTACCATCACATTTTTCTAATACCTACTCCCAGAGTCTCATGGCCCACTTCTTGATTTTAAAAATTCTAATATTTTGGAGTGCACCCCAAAACATCGAAAAAATATTTTAGATTGATTAACAGGATCTTAATCCCCCTGTGTTCAGTATGCCTCTTGGGAGTATGTTCAAATGCTGAAAGATCATTGCTTCCGAATCAGCACGCTTCGCAGAGGCAATCCCTATTGCAATGCCTTTACTAAAAGTTTCATTATGACACTTAAACATGAAGAAAAGTATCTTTGGGAGTATACCCTTTAAGATATTCAACAAAGACTTCCTTATTTCATCGAAGAAGCGAACAATCGGAAACGATTGCATTCTTGGTTGAGCTATTTATTCCCCAATGAGTTCGGAGCATTTGTCATGAAAACCGATGCCGCTTTCCACCTCTGTCAATCACCCTAACCAAAATTGTCTAAACCAGAGAGTTCAGTCCATTTCGGTCAACAGTTTTTGTGACCACTACGTAGTCCTTAATACGGTTTTTGATACAAACTCTTTTGGAGATTCGATTGTTTCCCCCGTAATACCTTACGGATTGTTATCAACTAAAAAATCAGAATATTTTTGGTCTCTGCAAAACTGTCTTTTTAAAATAAAATCAAAAACTATTTGCGTTAAATCGTTCTTATTTACTATATGTTTTATTTGCCTCAAGTAAAAAAGATATTCCATCTGATAGCTGGGACATACGGCCTAAAAACAGGCTTCCCTTGGCCACGAACATGGCCCTTTTCATCTGGCCCTTTTTCATCGCCTCCAAAGCATGTCCCAAGAAAGGTACGGCAGACGGCACATGACCCTGGGTAGGAGCAAAACCAGGCATGCCCTTCTCTTTAACAAATTTTTCAATTTCTGTCTTTCCGATCTGTTTATTCAGAACCGCTAGAGAGGCTATGATTCTATAGTTAGTAGAAGGTGTATCACCACTCCCTGCAGGCAATGTGATCTCAGGGTTGTGCATCTCTGTGGCATACTTGTCGATATCCGTCATCTTCATACCAAGCTTGTTTAACGGTTTAATGATGAGGGAAGTCATAATCGATTGCTGAGCTGACCCCGCTCCCACATCGTGTTTACCCACCGCATCCAATCTCAACACAGGACTGACGCCATCATCTTTGGTAATCAAAAAAGCAATGGCAGCGATGACGTCCTCCAAGATGGGCATGTGATGCTTCAAGTGGGCGGAAAACTTCATGCCCACTTTGGCCAGACAGCCCCCGCCAGCCACCACTACATTATTATAGATGCCAGAGGCCACCAAGCCGGCCGCATTGATAATGGCGTGATTGGGAGCACAACAGAACGCCCGAATGTCATTGCCCGTTGCATTGACGCACCCAACCATTTCAGCCATGGCCTTTGAGAGGCTACCACCCCCACGGTTATACCTATCTCCGATGGCTGTTTCGGTGCAGTCGAGAACAAATTCAACATCGGTGGGAGTGATCCCAGCTCTTTTAAAGAGATGAAGCATGGCCAACGATCCGGAGGCCTTGGCCATGAGATTTTCCATGAGGACTTCGGCTTTCAGCGTATCATCTTTATCATGGTCCCGTCGTAATGAACCTATCTGTTTCCCCTGGAAGTAGAGCGGTAAAGCATTTCCCTGTTCAATGGCCTCTTTGATTTTTTCAGCAGGCTTGCCATTGCCCAATTTTTCGACATGGGATTCATTGATGAATCGATGAGAAGCAAACTTATCCCTGATCTGCTCAACGAAATTTGGATCCAGCCAAAGGAGGTCAAAGTCATCAGCGATCTTCATCCATCCATAAAACTCCTCTTCAGGCATGATTTCTCCAAAGGACCCCTGCCGTTTCCCATTCTGGAGGTGATGTTCATACCACGGTTTCGGGATATCATTTAATTCGTCAGGATTCATGTTACCTATGAAAACCTGATGAGGAGGATAATTGACCACTTCCTCGTAAGTTCTGAGATGGCTCTTAATCTCTTTTAACAACCCATTGTTCTCTAAAATATCCCGCGATGGTTTCGATCCGTACTGCACAAAGTCATGGACATGAACGATGACATAACCAACTTCTTTGATGACGACAGACATGTTTCCCAAAATCCCCTAGGTCTAATACTACTACGTTAAATTGATTTAAGAATAATCATTAAGGTCCGTATTCAGGGCTTGATATTGCTTTTTGAGGCACCCCTCAATTTCGCTAAAAGACGGAAGCAGTTGAAAATATTGGTTTTTCATTTTTAACATAACGTAGTAGTACTAATCTATTACTTTTTTCAACGATACTTCGATCTCCTCAATTTTGAGGGTTCCTCCGGTTAGTCGTTCCACCTCTTTTCCATTTTTATAGAAGAGAAATGTCGGGAGACCAAAAACCTTCAAGTTCAAACAAAGCCTTCTGTTTTTCGAGGCATCAATTTTACAAATTTTCAATTTTTCTCCGTATTTCCTTCCTATTTCTTTTACATGAGGCATTAAAGCCACACAAGGCGCACACTGAGGTCCCCAAAAATCGACCAATACCACTCCCTCTGATTTAATCACCTCTTGTTCAAAATTCTCATTATTGATTTCGATCATTAGGATCCGCATCCTTCTATCAAATTATATAAAGAAATCTTAATACTTTCCTTCTAGAGTGAACACCTGTTTTTCTTTGATGTCCATTTTAAGTATCTCAAGTGCTCGGAGAACATATTTGCGGCGCAACCTTTTCTCTTGTTCTTTCGATAACTTGATATTCCCTAATACATTCACAATGCTTTCACCTTTTAATACCCGTGTCAGGCCTAGCATCGTGCTAACTTCCGGAACGGCTGTAATATTAACAATAGGAAATCCAGCCTTTTCCATTGCTGCTGCAATCGTTGCCCCGCAACGAGTACTTGTTCCTCAGGTCGATGTTAGTATTGCCCCATCAACCCCCTTATTTTTAAGCTCTTTCAAAATTTCCTCTCCCATTTCTCCACAACGTTTATAATCAGTAGCATTTCCTGATGTGGAATAGAAAATTGGATGCAGTTTCCCGATAATCCCTTCTTTTTCTAAATCGCGAAGTATATCTGCAGGAACTAATCTGTTGGGATTCGCCAATACATGAGCTGAATAATAGCCAGTATGTGCAACCTCATAATTTGCTGAGGAAAAATCCTCCGGTAAAAAATTCTCAATTTCATAACCAGACCAAACTAAGTTGCCTCTGGCTTTTAACCCACCTGGATTGCCCTTTGGGACTAAACCCCCGTCACTAATTAATGCTATTTGACATAAACTCAAGTTCTTCCTCATTGGGGCTGGCGGTTTGATGACTCCAAAGTTTACCATTTCCAATTCAGTTTGAAATGGTTTACCTTGCACTTTTACCAACAATATGTCAATGGCTCTTTCTGCTGTAGCTTTTTGAGTGTGTTCATTTTTCACGACACCCCTTGAGAAGTATCCATCTTCTGACGGCCTTCCAATATTTTCCCCTGAAACCAGCTTCGATCCTTTTTCTTTTGAAATCAATTTCAATGCTAAATTTGCCATATTGGATAAACTTTCAACCATTCTCAGGGCGCTTCTTTCCGTTCTACAGATATAGACATCTCTCCTGTAAAGCTCCACCCCTGGGTTCTCTTCAGAAATTCCAGTTATTGCAGGTATGCCAAACCTCTCTTGAACAATTTTACAAATGGCACCACAAGCGATTCCATATCTTCCAGCTTCAAAAGCCGGTCCAGCAAAAAATAGATTTGGAGCGTAAGGCCCAATTAGCTTGACTGCTTCCTCAGAAGCCTTATGTATATTCTCTGCAAAGTAGTTATCGCCACAAATTATAGTTGCTATGATTTCGCCTTCCTCCCCAAGTATTTTTTGTAAGGCTAAGCCCGGCCCTACAGGGCCTTCCTTGACAAGAAATTTCATATCCGCCCTATCTTCGTGACCTTCTTGACCAAAAAATTGATTCATATAATGCATTACTCTCAATTTTTTTTGGTTCATCAGTAACTCCTTTCCTACCACTCTGATACCTAATAATCGACAGCGATTACTTTAGCACCTCCGAGATAATTATATAAACCTGCAAGCAAAAATCCTTCAATCTCAATGGTATCGTTGCATGCTCTTTGCACAAAATCAGGATTAAATATTACTGTGTCATCGGTGCCACCCAAAATCTTGTCTGCCCGTGGCAAACGAACCTTCTCCAGGGTTTGTCCTACATTGGCAATAGCGTTTAGGTACTCTGAGTTGAATAATGCTCCCTCAGCTAAAGAAATTCCACTGTGCCCCAAGTTGACAAGTAACGTTGTCTTAATGCCAATGATCTCACACGCTTCTGCAACGAGTGAAAGATCTACTCTGGCCATACCTCCATGCACTTTGGTTAAAATTACACCGTCAGCTCCTAATGTGTTAGAAATTAGGTTTGCAGCCATCATAGCCATCCTTTTTCTTTGGACCGGTTCCATACTTGCGACACCAATAACTACACCAACGAAATCTAACTCTTTTCCATGTCGCTTGTATAACCCTTTAATTACAGGATGATTCTGTATCGAATAAGTTTCCATGCCCCTAACCGTTTGCGCATTGACAACCGCTCCATCCAGAACCTCGTTTGGGTGAATTAGCGTGGGGAAGATATTAGTTACTTCAGTCCCATATAAGATAGGATCGGATATTCCTTGATAATCATGTTGAGGAGTGTACAATTGATAATAATAAGCAACCTTTGGTAGATTAGATTTTTTTAGGCCAGGTGTATTCAACTCATAAACTTCAGTTGCGTCAATTGAATGCCCCTCAGCAGCTTGCGCCAAATAGACCGCTGTCTTGAGCCCTGCGATTTTTACGGCAGATTCAAAATCCCGTTCCTCAGCATTTTCTGAAGGTGTAGGGGCTATACTAATGTTCTTCAAACTCCCGTAAGTACTCAATTCTCCACCAATTCCAAACATATCAACAATGGCCGAATATGCCCTCTTAGAATGACGATTAGATAAAACAATTGAAATTCCTCTTAAAGATCTTGTTCGCCCCCGCCCAGCAGTTGCTATCTTTCCCAGCCACCCCGGAAAATCTTCATTATCCCGACCTATCTTGCATCTGGGCTGAATTACGTCAGCTACGTTAACGATTCGCACTCGTTCTCCAGGGTGTACTATGTTAAGTTCCACAGCCTTAATTCTATCATCCTGCAAGATTATCTCTCTCAACTCATCAAAATCTACCCATAAAACGTGATCTGAAACATGAGTCTTTGACCCTATCTTTAAGTCTGAGATCTCAATCTGGTCTATTTGAAGCCTCATTTTAGATCTCCTCTTTCCCTCCCATTGTTATCTTTTGTTAAAAATTTCCTGCCTTTACTAGCAACATCTCAAACACCAGAACATGCTGAAATCTAGTTTCCACCTTGGTGTCTCTCATGGGGGCTGGCGATCCTTAAGAGTTTCAGGATTTGAACTCAATCGCCCTGGTGAACTAACTTGATGTCCTAAGATTCAATTTCGCCGTCCCCAAGGGTCGGCCTTTCCAATCCCTTGAGATTGGTGCATAGGGTATAGCTTTTTCATAGGTCTTGGTATCGGTTTAAAACTCTTGCTGTCAATAGATTCAATCTCAAGTCTCATGCAGGCGCTTTCTTTTTTGGTTACTCTGGCTTTTGTAGCCAATTTCTAACTCTTTCCCCCAAAAGCCTTTTCCCTAATGGCCTTCAATTCCTTTCCTATTTTATCAATCTTCTCTGGTTCCACTGCCAAGGCCCAGATTCCCGCATTTTCCTCATACACATCCTCTGGGATTGCATCCTTAATCTCGCGTTCTAAGATATGGTAAACTGGGAGCCTCAACGAGACTCCTGCCAATGGACCGGAAAAACTCGGATCACCCTCAGTGACTGTCTCCGCCGAAATCAATGCCCCATCCAAATCACTTGCCCCAAGCACCACGATAATGTCATCCCAAGCCTTATCTTTCCTTCTACTATCGGCGATTTTTTTGATCTGGGCTTGATTCTCCGGGTCCATCGTTCCTGCCGCAGTTCACACAAAACATTCTGTAACAAGATAAACCACGTTTGCACCTGCTGCTCTAAGACATTTAGCGATTGCCGGTCCCTGTACGCCATCTCGCTCCCCGATAACGATGGCATTTTTACCTTTGAGCCAATTGTCCATTCTTATATCCTCCTTTAATTATTCGAAACATTTTAAAAAACTGTCTGTCAATTTTTATAAGGTTTTCAAACAAAGAAAATACACAATTTTAATACTCCTGTCAAGATAATTTTTTGATAATTTTTGATGGTTATTCAGTTTAGTCCGCACAAATTTGAGATTTTGTAGCTATTCCTAATAGTTATACGCAATAGCACGAATCTGAAATAATTAAAATAACAATACCTGTAAGTGGCTGTGAAAGCAGGATTTCCGCTTGTGCGGGAACGATAATTGCGGAGCTAACTCAATAACCATATAATTTTTTGATTCCAATAATGTTTTTGCCAAAGAGGGACATAAGTATTTACAATTACTAATAATTATTGCATTATACCAGGTTCATCTAAAACAAAACCTGATGGTCTCGTAAAAAGTCAGCAGCTTACATTTGTTCTAAAATTATGATACAAAGCTACGTTTTTTTGTTGTAATTATATAGGGTTTGTGGTAATGTGTTGTATCAAAACAGCCTAATTTCAGAG
>Ga0315284_10001321_pt1 | contig 35264 bp, 40 predicted proteins | sample YL17G09_16_MG_FD_203696 | JGI IMG/M metagenome (GOLD analysis project Ga0315284, IMG submission 203696) | Sediment microbial communities from Yellowstone Lake, YNP, Wyoming, USA - YL17G09_16 | ecosystem: Environmental > Aquatic > Freshwater > Lake > Sediment | place: USA: Wyoming | collected... | reverse complement strand
ATTATGACTATTTTGATTATATAGATGATAATAAAAATATTGTGCAATATGAACCGGATTCTGACATGGATTTTGTGAAATTCAAAGAAATAATAAGAACTGAATGGAATAATAAGAAAGAAATTCTAGTATAAAATATTAGTCACCTCTATATCCTTTTGGACCTTTGTCACCTTGTTCTCCTCTATGACCCAGTAATCCTTTTTCGCCTGGTTCTCCCTGTAATCCTGGCTCTCCCATAGGTCCAATATCTCCATTTGCTCCCTTATCTCCTCTTTCACCTTTATCTCCTCTGGGTCCTTTATCTCCAAGAACACCTTTCTCGCCAATTGGTCCTTTTTCGCCCTGTTCTCCACGATTGCCACGCTCACCTTGTTTTCCTTGCAAACCTCTTTCACCTTGTTCACCTCTTTCACCTTTATCTCCTTTATCTCCACGTATTCCTTTATCACCTGGCAATCCTCTTTCTCCTGAAATACCTGTTGAACCTCTTTCTCCAATTTCTCCTGGCATACCTGTATCACCAGGTTCTCCTGATTCTCCTTGCATCCCCATCTCTCCTTTATCCCCTTTGTCACCAATAGGTCCCGTCTCTCCTTTATCACCTTTATCTCCTTTATCACCTGGCAATCCAACTTCACCTGGTTCTCCTTTACTTCCGGGTTCTCCAACTCCGCCTTTATCTCCAGGTGGTCCTCTATGACCCATATAACCTTTTTCACCTCTTTCACCTTGTTCTCCTCGTATTCCTTTATCACCTCGTGGTCCTTTGTCTCCAAATGTTCCAGGAAAACCTTTGTCACCTTTATCTCCTTTTTCGCCTTTATCACCTTTATCTCCTTTTTCACCGGGACTTCCTTTTTCGCCTTTTTCGCCGATGGGTCCAGTAGGTCCCCTTTCACCTCTTTCTCCTTTATCACCTGGTTCTCCTGGAATTCCTTTATCTCCCATTTCACCCGTAATACCAGATTCACCTGGTCTTCCTGGTTCTCCTGGGAACCCTGGCTCACCAGATTCTCCAGCTCTTCCATGTTCTCCTTGTTCTCCTTTTTCACCGGCATCACCTGGAATTCCCATATATCCCTGTTCACCTTGCTCACCTTGTTCTCCCCTATCTCCTGGTAAACCTTTCTCTCCTCGCTCACCTTTATCTCCTTGTGCCCCTCTTGCTCCAGGTGCACCTTTTACACCCATTAATCCTTTTTTTCCGGGCTCACCAGGGAGTCCAATGCTTCCGGATTGTCCTTTTTCACCTTTATCGCCTCTCTCGCCCTTATCACCTGGTGGTCCGACTTCACCTTTATCACCTTTATCACCACGCTGCCCTTTATCACCTTTGTCACCTGCTGGTCCAATTTCTCCTTTTTCTCCTTTATCTCCTTGAATTCCAGAAATTCCAGGAAGTCCAGGCTCTCCCTGGAATCCTTTTTCACCTGGTTCTCCTCTGTCTCCTCTTTCTCCTTTATCTCCTTGAATACCAGGAAGCCCAATTTCTCCTTTATCTCCTTTATCTCCTCTATCTCCTATTGGACCGGATGGTCCTTTTACACCTTTTTCTCCTCTAATTTCTCCTGGTGGTCCTTGTGCTCCAATAGTTCCTGGTGCACCAATTCTTCCAGGTGGTCCAATTTCTCCGGGTTTGCCAGGTGGTCCTGGTTCTCCTTTTGGAGCATTTTCACATAAATTATAAAGAATTCGAATATCTCCTCTCATTTTACCAACTTCTGTCTTTAAATTATCTATTTCCTCATTTATTTTTAAAATAAATTGTAATATTTGTCTTTCACTAATATTACTATTCATTGATTAGAATTTATAATGATTTTATTTTTAAATTATTCCTCATCTGAAAAATAATTGCTGAATTTCTTTAATTGATCAACCCTCATTTCAAGTGTTATATTTTCGTCGTCGTCGGCATCGTCTTCTTCTTCTTCGTCTTCTTCTTCGTCTTCTTCTTCTTCTTCTTCTTCTTCTTCTTCTTGTTCTTCTTTTTTTTTAAAACCTAATTTTTGAGAATCATTTTTTCCAACAATTTCATCAAAATCATTTTCTACTTTGTAAAATAATCGAATAGTTTGAGTATTTGAATTAGTCGATTCACTGAAAAATCCGGTTACTTTGCAAAAATAAGTTTCTCCAAATTTGCACTCAAATGTGATAATATTTTTTTTTGAATTGGATTCTATTATTTTATTTTCTCCTTCGTGAATCAAACCATCTGTCCCTGATACTTCATATCGAATTGACACTGGTTTTCTCGGAAAACTTGGTTGAAAATGCAACATTTGTACAAATGTTCCATTTAAATTAAATGATGATTTTAAGAATGTTCCTTTGTTGTCCATCTTTTATTATCTTATAAAAGAGCAGTATTTTTTAATCAATTTTTTATGCAGACATTCTCCATCTATTCTCACATACCAAACAACGAATAAATTTAGTCATTGGCTCATCAATTGAACGTGTTTGAAGCTCATAATATGTACATTTTCTCTGTTTACACTTCGAGCATTTAAATTCGTCTGTGGCAGCCTCTGGTTTCTTTAAATATAAGAATTCATCTCTAGCTTTCTGTTTATCTTGCAGAATTTTCCAATGCTCCGGAAATATTTTTTGAGGTGTCATTTCCGGGATATCCTCTAAAAGAATACTTCCATCCAATATATTCTTCAATAAATAATCATTTTTAATACAACATGTTGGGTCAATATTTGAAAAAATATGAATGTTTTTATTCATATACATCTTATAAAATAAATCTGAAATTGTCATTCCTCTTTTTTCAATTTCTTTTAAAACCCAGTTATATATAATATTTTCTAATTTTTCTGAAATCTCTTTATTTTTTATAATTGTATCATATTTATGAATTATTTTTTCACGAAAATCAAGGTTAACCATTTTTTATAATATATACTTCAATTAATTTTAAATTCAATTTTTTTTTAAGATTGAGTTGATTAAAAATTGAATTTAAAACCAACTCAATCTTATTAGAAAAAATGGAAGAAAAACACAAATATTATTTTAAACATTCTGAATCCGGAAATGGAAATCTTGATTTTTCCATTCCAATTTCCCAATTTGAAGATATATTACAAGAATTTGTAGCAAAATATCCTAGATTAGTTTCTATTAAAAATGGGTATAAATTATATGGAATTCACAATAAATTCTTCAAAATATTTCAAGATGGAAGCTGTTATGGATATATCATTACCAAAAATTCCTTTCAAAAAATTGATAATTATATGGAAGTTAAACAAATAACACAACAAATCTATAATGATGATTTTGCTGGTTTTAAAAAGTATTGGGTTGAAGAATTATATGAGGAAATTGTATTCAACTTTAGTGATGAAATACAAATTATTTTCTCAAAAATTACAGATATTCCCAGAAATTATACCCAATATTCGATATATTTCGAGACAAAAAAAAGTAAACCAATTGAAATTGATGATTTACAAATTATTAAGTCTAAACTAAAACAGTTGGATCAGTAGACAATTCGTTTTCTAATACTGCTGCAACAGCTTCTGCAACCGGTTCTGCAATAGGTTCTGCAACAAGTTCTGTAACAGGTTCTGCGATAGGTGCTGCAACAGGTGATTGAGTTTTCCTAAAACATTTTGAAAACCATTGAAAACAACATGAAAACATACTTATAACTTCTTCTGGTCGTATATTTAATTTACCACTTTGAATACTTCTCCATCCAATTGCAATCAATGAAACTGTATAATCTATATTTGATTTTAATAAATCTTTCTGTTCATTTGTAAAATTTACACTGGTTGTTTGTACTATATTATTAAGTATTTTTTTAAGTAGTATCTTCTTCTCATTATCTTTTAATTGTGTTTGACCTTCAATGAGTTCCAATGTATATTTGGCAATATCGAATAAATTATTTATAATATCATCAGCAAGAGGGTATTTTTCATTTATTTTTGACATAGTACTACTATAAATTAACTGAAAAGCTGCTTTCGTATCTTTAATTGTAATAGATGATATTATAACTTTACTTAATCCATTTTTTGAAACATCAATCCCGAAATCGATTGCTTTGCTTATCAATTTCTCCAATTCTAACCAATTATTCACTCGGCTTTCAATGAAACTTTTTAAAATTGCCATTGCAATTTTTTTCTTTTCAGCCCCACTTAACTCCGTCTTCTTTTCGACAATTTCCATTACAAATTGGACTAATTCAATAATTTCATCGGAATCAATGACTCCATCATCTAAAAATTGTTCGAGCATTGTTCCTAAGCATTCATTTACATTTTTATCTATGACTTCTTCTGATTTACTCATTATACTATTATTATAGAATTATTTTTTATTTTTTTTTATCCTATATTTTTAAATGATTAGAATTATTCTTTCTATATGTATCATTCTCGTCATCATTGTATTTGTTTGGAGATATTTACTTTTTAATAATAATGATGATACTGGTGAAAAAAAGGTTAGATTTGAGGAAAAAGTAGATAAAATAATAATACCAAATCGAGAAGAAATAAAAGAGGAATTCCAGAATCAAAATTCTGAAAAAGTATATGAAAATATAAATCCTGCCAATTTTTATACACAAGACTATAATACTCCTAATTTTACATCAAATGTAACTGATCTTCGTAAATTTTATTCTTATGATAATCCACCTGGTGGAACAATTGATAAAATACCTAAAGATAATTCGAAAGATGATATTATAGAAGATGTAAAAACTGACCCAGCATGGTTGATTCCAAAGCAAAAAATAGGTAATCATTTAGAACCTTCTTCTAATTATTGGAATTATAAAAATGAGATGCCAATGAATGGTGGAGATTTTGGTGGTTTATCTGGATATGAAGGTATGGGCGATACATATTCCATTTTTAATACAAAAGAGCCTCTACAAGATACACCTGATTTACATCATTCAGATGATTTACGTAATGGTAAAGGATTCCCACAAAAACAGGAATTTCGTTATAATATGTCGAACACATAGTCTATCTAAGTATACTATATATAGAATGCAGGAATAAAATATTTCACGGGTTTTTTTGTATATTTTTGCTGCTCTTTTTTTGACTCATTTTCATGCTCAATTGGAATTATTTTAACTTCCGGAACTTCTGGAACCCCTAGAATTTCTGGAACTAAAAATATGCGATTTGTTTGAATTACAATCATTCGCTTATTCGTATAATTTATACGAATAAATAAAAATGAATTATTTTACTTAATATAATATTATATTATATAAACATGAATATGAGTCAAACTACAACACAAAAAGGGAAAGATGGCGAACCAAATAAGAAAAGGAAATGTTTTTATTTTGATAATAATAAAGAAAAACCCATTTTGGCAGCAGGTGTTTTGTTTATTAAAGAAGAAAATGGGAAAAAACAAGTCCTTATGCAGAAAGTCTTGGAAAAAGACGGACGAGAAATATATTCTGATTTTGGTGGTAAAATTGATTTAGATGATAAGACAGCAATTGAAACCATTGCTAGAGAATTAGGAGAAGAATTAAATTATGCATTTTATGAAATTAAAAAAGACAATAAAATATATTTAGATTCTACAAAATTGAAGAAAAATATTCAAGAAAATATTATTAAAAAAATATATCAGGAAAGAGCTAAATATTTTGTAATTATGGCAAAATTCCCCGAAAATATCAATATTGATTTTAATATTATTGGTGATTTTGAGAAATTAGATAAAATAAATCGCAAAGTTGAATGGATAACTTATGAACAATTTTTGAAAGAATATTTTGGAGATAATGATAAAGTAAGTAAAATTCATCCCAGATTATGGGGGAATCAAATTTTGGATTTTTTTGGTCATAACAAAAAAATAAAAAGATTTGGTTTTACAAAAGTAAAAAAAGATAAATAATATTAATAATAAGTTTCTGCTGAAGAATATAATAGTAAAAGATATTTTTATCCGCAGTTAAGAATATATTATTTTTTAGATGGTTTCTTTTTACCTTTACTAGTGCTGGTAGTGCTACTAGTCTTCTTTTTACCTTTACTACTACTAGTGCTACTAGTGCTACTAGTACTACTGGTCTTCTTTTTTCCTTTACTGCTAGTTGCTGTGCTCTTCTTCTTCTCACCAAATAACCAACTCAAATAACCACCACCATCCATTTCAGAATCAAAGTTCATATTTTCGACTATTTTCTTTGAACATGAACCTTTGCCACCTGAGTGCCAGCCTGCTTTTACTTGATTTTTCTGCTCATTATAACATGGCGATAAAGGATAATTGAATTGCTCAACATATCCAAATGTTCCACCTCCTTTTTTTGGCATTATACACATAATGGAGAAAAAAATTTAGTATGCTCGATATTGAGGTTGAACAACTAAATGATTTCCTCCAACGTCTAAATAATAACCTGAATCTGCTTTTCCACCACTAAATATTGGACGGCAACAATCATAATATGAACGTATTACAGGTTTTCCAGCAATGGGGTTTTCTCCAACAATTACACTATATCCTTGTCCTCCTTTTTGTTTTTTTTGTCTTGTTTTTTTGGCGACTTCTTCCGAAAAATAATTGATTTTGATATTTTCTAAATAAATTGTTTGTGTAATTGTATATTTTTCATAGGAATATTTAATTACAATTATATTATTATTTTTTACTCGAATTTTTGGATTATTCTCATAATATTTCTGCCTTGAAAATATTGTGCGTGAAAACATTGATTTTTTACCAGAATCTCTACCTAATTCACCAAATATATTATATGTGAAACTTCTAGATAATAGAGGAATCAATTTAATTGATAAATTTGTATGACTTGTTGCATATTTTATACTATCTATAAATCGATAAATTAATATACTTATATTTTTTATAATTAATTTTTGAGCACCACCTTCCATATTATACTTAAAGAAAATATTATTTATTAGAATAATACAATGGAAAACAAAAGTGATAATCTTATTTTCGGTGTTGAAAATACAAACGAGCCCCTTGAACAAAAAACTGCACTTACTGTATTTGTAAATGCAGTGCAAGTCGCGCAGAGTAGAGGTGCATGGCGGCTAGAAGAATCATCCATATTATACAAGGCAATTCAGGCTTTTACAAAGAATTAAAAAATGAAAGTAAAAATTAGTGATTATTTATGATAATAATACGAAATATGATTCTTCAACTTATTACCTTTTGTTCTGGTCTTATCCACGGACCTCACTATTTAAAAAAAAATGGTTTTGAAAATTTTGGTGATTTTATTATCATGCTTCTGATTCTAGCAATATTGAATAATGAGTATCAATATCTTCTTCTTCCTGGAAAGTTGTTAGAAGGATCTATAAAGAAAATTACTGTTTTTCTCATGGCATTTCAGATTTTGTCCGAAAGACATAGTCAGTTATTATTAGAGTTTAAGCTGATTTATTTGCCGATTTTCACAAAAAACTTTCCTCTGGACTTGAATATGTCAAATATAAATCAGCAGAAAATGCGAACTTTTATTCGTAATCAAATACGTATGTACTTTAATAAACAATTTGAAAATCCGCAGAACTCTTTGAAAAAATATAGTAAATTCTTTAGTAATCTCTTGCCAATGCTTCTCTTAAAAGGTCTTCAATCACATGTCTCACCATATAATTGTGGCAAGAAAACAACATCTTCTGTAGCGAAAATATTTATTGCACAACATATTGTTGGAACAATATTTGAATACCTTAGTATGATGATTGGTGATAATTTATTGAAGAAGATGATACAAGGATTTGATCTATTTTTTCTTCAGAATCAAGGAATTGAGCTCCAGTCAATGTATATAGCATTCTGGATGCTTCACGAGTATAAAGAGAACAAAGTGTTTTCTCTTTATATGAATACAATTCTTTCTACCGAATATTTGGGTGATCAATTGAATATTGACAAATACGATACAATCATGGATCGTGCACATCTTGAGTACCGAGACATTATCATGAACAATTTTCACGATTACGAAGAGTGGCTTAAGTTGCACGATATATTGCGAACCAGGCTTGGATTTTCTTTTCCAATCCATCCCAAAAATTGGAAAAGAAATCCAACTTATATGGGTTCATGGATACTCAATACTTTTCAAAATGAGAGTATTGTTGAAAAGTTTTGTGAAAAAATGGTCAGAATGTTTCAAAGGACACAAAAAAAAAATTATGTTTCTTTTCCAAATTAACCGAAAGATTAGATCGGTTCAGATAGATGTTAATCTTATGACATCCAAAATTTATAAAAATTATTTTTAAAAATTGATGGTAAAAAGCTATTATTTTATAGGAACACGGTCTTTCGTTATGCCTCGTTTTTTAAACTCGGCTGGTGTTACTCCTGAAGTATTTATATTATTTCTCATGATGCTCAAGTATGACCACTTTTTTGGTCGGATTGGCGGAAGAGCATTTAGAAAACCGATGATTTGTGGGTCTCTAATTGTTCCTCATCTTCTTGCGATGTTGGAGGACATGCAAGTTTTTCCAAACTTTGAAAAAAAACACCACGATATGATGCTTATGTGTCACGGACATGTTTTTCATTTTCTTACAGCCATTTGTGGACAAATGACAAATGTGAACCGCCATTTTTGCATAATGGTGACAAATCGTATTCTAAGTCGTATTCTAAGTCGTATTCTAAGTCGTATCAGATTTGGTTTTGAAGCATCAATCAGATTTGAAGCATCAATCAGAAATATGAAGGTATACCCACTAAGGCGTGAAACACAACTTCGTATTTCACTCAATACAGCCGGACATTGTAGTGATTTTAGCATATCAAACATATGGGAGCTTCTCAGTCTGATTGCAGTACTCCCAGACCCACAGGTGATTCTGGATATGACGAGTGATGGTCTTGATGAAAAAATAGTATTGATTGCTCTAATTCGCAACTTGTTTGTAAATAAAAACCCACCTTTTTTGGAATTATGCAAGTTTTTCCATAAAAATGAAAAGCTTGTTGAACAAAACAGACCTGTTAGAGATCTTCGTATGCAATTTGAACAAAAATTTGACCAAGCACGCGAGTCAAGCCCCAATCAATATCAAGTTTTAGTGCAATATTTCGCTCACATATCAACATTCTTTCTGGAAATAAGAAATCCGATGTACCAAGAAATTGATTGGTTGTTAGAAATGATGGACATGATTTACTCCCGAATGATTAATATTCCTAACTATTATTGGCATGTTGTCGCCATGGTTTTTAGAAGTGAAAGCATAGATGGTGTCCTTTCTTTGCTCAAAAATGGTGAATCATCTTCACGTGATTTTTTTTATGTGCCATTTGATTTTACCTTGGACTATCCAAAACAATCAGACGGAACACACCAAGAAATACTCCAATCGCTTTTTACGATTTTGAAACGCGCACATTCGATTATCATTCCACGAAATCTTTTGCAAGTTCTTGAAGAGCGAATTTATTCGCATTTGGACAATGATCCCTATAGAGCGATAAATAAATGGTCACGCCTTTTGTTTCTTTTCTGCAACTTCATCAGACTTGTTCAAGAAAATCACCCACATCTTTGCTTCTTACTTGAATCGTTTGTTTTTATGCGAACAAATCAAACTAGAAGCTTAGATCAATTAGCAATTTTGCTTAATCTTGGACACGGACTTCTCGGAGCCCAAGATTTGCGAAGGTTTAATATACTTCTTGAACATTTTTGCAGTTTTACAAACCCAAATGCTGGTTTCTCGGAAAAGACTGAAAGAAGCTTTCTTGGGTTGATTGACCTTATGATGTGTATGCTCTCAAACAATAACTTTTTGGCAAATTTTTTGGAATTTCTGACTAATATACCATTTGGTAGAAGGTTGCTTGATATTCCAATTAATGAAATCATTAGTCAATTAAGATGTAGATATCAACAGTTTGTGGATCAAATACTTCCATTTCGACAGACTAACTGTTCTGATTGTGGTTGTCCCCTAGATGATGATTGTGATAGCTTATGTCCACGATGTGAGAGTATTGCTGATGCACAAGAAGAAGATGACCGGGATTGTGAATTATATGAGCAAGAAGCTAGAGACAAATATCCTGGACGACATATGTAAACTCCCAAAATTTTTATAAATCCACTTTTTGTAAATAAAAAATGATGGTAAAACTTATAAAAAAATTTCAAAATAAGCTTAAATATGGCTTATCAGGATTCCTTCCCGATGATACTTGCTTTATCAGTAATACCCCCGGATATCATTCCGTGCTTACTTATGATGATGATGATTGATGGAATTTTGGTGAAAATGACCAACCGGTCATCTCCACTTATTATTTCAAATGAACCGCTTTTAGTTGGACTTCGAAAAGTGCTTGAATCACCAATTGGATTGATTGCACATCCATTTCTTCTCCAGATGCTAGCAAGAAATGGAATGACACTCCATTTATCAACGGCTTTATTGCGATTTGGTTTTAGTGTAGGCATGGATCAACGCCAGAATAAGAGAATGATTGCTTGCATAATCAGACGTGTTGCTCAATCATTTTTGAGTTCATATTTGCAAATAGACAGAGCATTGCAGATATTGACCAAACCTCAATTTCTGGTACCACCATATCAACATCTGCAACTTTGTATCGAAAATATTTCAGATTTATCAGATTGGGATATTCAGTTCAAACTGCGATTATTCTTCAATATGCTAATTACGATTCCAGATAATTCTGAACATCTTCCTGGTTTGATTGCGCTCATACATCATTTGATAATAACAGAGAATCCTCTTTGGAAATTACTGAAGGAAGTTTTTATATTTGATGTAGATAATATGAAGTTCAAACATGATCCCATTTTTGAATATTTAAATCTTGAATATTTATCTCAGAAGTATCATCAAGAATTACAGGATGCTTGCGATTCCATGTCTCATACAATTTTTTACAGGGATTTTCAGCAACTTTTACTACATGTACCCGAGTCTTCTGCAGTAGAACAAGTCCCAAATGAACATGAAAGTTTTTTCGGAGTCATAGAAAGGTTCATGGAGACAATGATAGAGAATCTTTCATGTTTTCATCAGATCACATTTGAACCATCGACTTCAATGATATTTTTTTCATTCAATCTTGAACTTTCCGCAGATGCGATCAATTTATCGTCAAAAATTTCTGCAATGATAAAGACTGCGAATACTATGAGTATTTCGAGTACTTTTCTTGAACTTCTAGATAATATGAATTACGAAGATTCATCTGAATGTATCGTTTATCGGGCATTGGAAATATTGGTTCAAATGATTTTACTGATACAGCAATCAAACAGTGCAATATACACATATATCTATGCTTACATCTTATGGAAGACGTCCGAAATTGGTGAAAAGAAGAAAGTTTTGGCAATACATAATCTCTATACCAATCTGAATGAATCTGATGATTTTTTGAAGTTTGATGAAGTCCTATGTAAAATACAAAAATTTTTTAACGATTCGCTCGAATTAGATGATTCGGACCAATTAGCAATATTCTCTTTTTTGTTTTCAATTCTATCAAATCCGGAATTTTGTTCTTTGATAGCAAAAGCCACGATGCGTTCAACAAAAAAGAAACTCAAGAAATTTGCAAAAAATTTGATGAAGAATGAAAAACTCCTCATTGAAGTTTTCAAAATCTATGCGAATGATTCTCCGAAGAGATGGATTAAAGTATAGTCCAAAAAAATTATAAAATATCATCGACTACTATAATGATTGCACTTCTTGCAATGGAATCCACTTATCATTCACAGGATTCTTTTTACATTTTGCGTAAATTTCCTCCTTGTCGATAAACCAGTTTTTTACCATAACACTGCATTCAATATTGGGTATTCCGGCATACCCAATTTTTGCCTTTTTCGAATTGGAACTGTCAAACATATATATTTCATAAACATCAGGGAATTCTGTCTTTTTCATTAAAAATGTAGCATCATCTTTTCCTTTTGGTTGTTGTGCAGATTGCATTTTCTGCTTCACTGGCTGTTGAACTGGTTGTTGAACTTGCTGTTGTGTACCCCCTCTCGGACATGGGGGAGTTAGAGGAGGGCTACAGTTCCCCACATCATCTGCCTGTTTATTTCGGCATTCTGGGAAAATATATAGAATATCATAAGATGCATTTTCTAAACATTTAAATACATAACCATTCACACGAAATGGTAATATCTCTATTAGCTTATTTTTTACGCCAATTATATCTTCGTATTCATATTTATCTTTTATTATTATTTGGAAGGGTTCCATATACGAATCTGATACATAATCATTCGCCAAAATATTTCTTAAAATTTCATAACGTTTCACGTAAGACTGAACTATAATATTTGCCTTTTTATACACCAAACAGTCCCCGACATAAAAATACCATTTTTCATTTATTTTAATAGTTTCTCCCTCTAATATGGTGTCTTGATATAAACTTACATCAAAACGTGTTTTAACAAGAAAAAATGTAGCATTTTTTCGGTTGATATAAAGAGCATATGGCTTAAAATTTACATATGTCAAAAATAACAAAAATTTTGCACCATATGTGTTCAAAACAAAAGAGTGTTCTTTTTGTTTTAATTCATTCGCACGGTTTTTATCTAAAAAATGATACCGCTTATATTCAATATCTATTCCATATTGATTAATTTTATTCGTTAATTCTTGTATATGCAATGCATTTGTAATTTGTAATGCTTTCTCATTCCCCAATTTTACTGGTTTCATTTTATATATATCTTACTACTATCAATTCTTTTTTAAATCATTTTTTTACGAAATTACACAACAATTGAAACTTTCCCGACGATCTCTTCCAGGAATATGGTCTGAAATAGGAACTGATTGGATTGCATTTTTTGAAAATAGCTTGCTCTTTGTCGAATAAGTTGTTTCAATTATTTCATTATATAAACTACAAATATCTTGATTCCAAAATTTTGTCTTAAATATCGTATTATATAATTCGAGCTCTTCATAACTCAACTGTGTCTTTTTTCCATATTTCATGCATTTCACTATTAATCCATTCCAATGCATATTTTTAATCGGATTCTCAAGTACATCATTCTCTAGTGCCCAATCTCCTAAATAAATCAAATGTTCTAGGACTTCCGCAATTTTGTCATCATTTGGGATATGATCAAAAAATCGGATTTCTACACCATGATTGTAATGTTTATTGAAATTAATGTCATATCCCATTTTATCACCTTTTATGTATGCACATTTCTTATAATATTGATTATACCATCCATATTGTTGTGTAGCAACGTCAAATATGCTAGCATCATCTTGTAGCAATTTGCCAGTTTTCATATCATCAGTATCATATGTTCCTATCCCAATATATCGTGATACAGCACATCTCTGTGAACATGCTGAGAATAATATTGCATTATCATATGGATTTGTTGAAAAACTATCTGGACTTCCATATTTTACTAAAAAAAATGGTTCCATAAATTGAATAAGTTTGATATAATTTTTGTGGCAACTGATAAACCTATCTTTATCCGCAATTTTTCCGTCTTCTTGTAATTGAGTCGGTAAAGTAATATTAAAATGGAGCGTTCCATTATTAAATATTCCAATATTGTTTTTATTGGTGAGATAGATGGCAAATGGATGATTGTCTTTTATGAATCCAATTTTTCCATATTCCGGGAAAATATTATTCTCTGAAAAAACATTTTGCAAATTTGTAATAAAATCTTTCTTAGATTTTTTGTATTCTTCCATCACCGTCGAATTATATGTATTATAGAAATTTTGGGTTATTATCTCAATTGTATCTCCATCAAACGTAAAATTCTTCTGGAAATTCTCCCGCAAATACTTATTTTTTAATGATATATCCCATAATGTTTCTCCATCAAATTTCTGGTTTGGTTCACATAATTTAGTATATAATGTTTTAGATTGATTCATACGATCTGTTTTTGTCATGGAATGACTATTCATGAGTGTTGGCAATTCATCTGATTCTAAATACGAGAAAGATTGATATAAAAATCCACAATCAACATGTTCTTCAACATAGTTTTTGTAATAATCTACACTATATCTTTCTCTTTTATGATTGTTCAAAAATATTTTCTTATTTACTTGGCTTTTTTTCTCAAATTCTAAATATAACTCATTCTCAATTCCAATTCCCCAATATAATTCGTTCGTTCCATAAGATGTTTTATATTTTGTATGTTTATCCGAACTATTTTTTCCAATTTCAATATAAATATGATTATGATTATCCATGATATATAATATAGAAGATATGAAAATAAAAAATATTGTAATTCGGAGAGAATATAAAAAAAATGAATTTAGAACGCCTCTTATCCCAATTGATTGTAAAAAATGTATAGAATATGGAATTATTATTTATCTTGAAACATCCAAAGAACGTTGTATTCCAGATAAAGACTACAAAAATCAGGGATGTATTATTATTGATGATTTTACCCAAATTGATTTTCCTAAAAATGAGACGCTTATAATTGGACTCAAAGAATTGGATTATGATAATCCCAAATTACTTCCATATTGTCATCTTTATTTTACGCATATATTCAAAAATCAAGTAGGTAGTGAAAAAATAATTGAAAAATTAGAGAGGAGTGGATCAATAATCTATGATTATGAATATTTCCTGAATAAAAACCAACGACGTGTTATTGCATTTGGATTTTGGGCTGGATTCATTGGAACTGCAATTGGATTATTACAATACTATTATAAATCAATTAATCAAGAGATTATTAGTCTAACACCATATTCTGATGCAACCATTCTTATTGAAGAATTGGAATATTTCCGGCATTTTTTTATAAAATTAAATATTGGAATAATTGGAATAAATGGGCGATGTGGTAAAGGTTCAAGATTCATATTAGAAAGACTAGGAATAACAAATATTCATGGATATTCTAGAGCGAGTGATATTACACCTCTTAGTCAGCATTATATTATTATAAATTGTATCAAATTGTCCCCTGATGATGATACAATATTTATATCTGAGGAAAAACTTCCAAAATTTGATAAATTATCTGTTATCGTTGATATTAGTTGTGATATTTTTGCAAAAAATAATCCGATAAGGCTAAATTATCAAGCAACAACATTTGAGAAACCAGTGTTCAAAATAAATGATAGAGTTGATATTATTGCAATTGATAATTTACCATCTTTATTACCAAAAGATAGTAGTGAAGAGTTCTCTGGTAAATTACAAAAGATTATTTGCCATAAATGGAAAAAATATTCTCCAAAATTAGGGATAATTTAAAAGATTTTTAATATTTATAATAAATAATGGCTGAAAATATCCCAGAAATTGAACATTATTACCCATTAGAACGAATTGCATTTATTGCTTCAAAATTAGATTCGAATGGATATACTGTTGAACTTCTAAATAATTTTAAGGAATTTTATGATAATCTAGAAGTAAAATTCCCAGATGTAAATAATTTTAGAAAGAATGGGAAATTTATGGGCAAAAATGGTAGATCGAATGTTTGGAGACGTAAGAGTAGGTTTAAGAGGAAAGATATTGAAAAATTTTTGACAAATTCATATATTAAACAATTACCGGAGAATAATATTGAAAAAATAAGAAGAATTATTATTACAAATTTGAATAAATTGAATGAAAAGAAATTTACAATAATTGTGAAGGAATTTATTGATCAATTAGAGGGGCTAATGTATCACGAGTCCTATGAAATATTGAACCAAGAGATTTTGAATAAAATACATACAGATACATATTTTATTTCATTATATGCAAAATTGGTGAAGGAGTTGATTATTAATAAGAAATGGCAGAAAAAGATGTTTAATATTATTAATAATAAAGAAGGGCAATATTATTATTCATTAAATCGGATGATTCAAAAAGAAGATGAGGAATATTATGGTCCATTTGATTCTATGGAAGAAGCAATGGAAGATGCAATGGATACGCATAATTTTAAGATATCATTTTGTTCATTTTTGGAAACTAATTTTCGGGATAGAAATGGATATAAAAGGGAGATAATTGATTCAGAGGATAATTTTGAGTTGAATATTTTTTCAAAGAATAGATATAATAATTTCTTGAAATTCTTTTTTTCAACATTTGAAAGTGGAATTTTTAATGAAAAGATTATTCATCATATTTTACTTCAATTACTTCAAACAGAGGAAATTGAGCAATTTATTTTTGTTTTTGATATTTTAAATAAGAGTAGTCATAAATTAGACAAGCAGAATTTGAAATTTTATGAAGATAAAATTATTGGAATGATGCATCATTTACGATTATCAGCGAAGACGAAATTTAAATTGCAAGAATATTTCAAGATCGAAATAAAACATTCAAATACATTTGATATTTTGGCATCACTTAGTTCTAATGAGAATACAGCGGAAAATGAGGTTTCTAGTAAGACAATTGGAGTAGTAGATAGGAATATGAACTGCATAATAACAGAATATCCTTTGAATCAAGATTATGAGAATGTAAAAAGAATGTTTGTAAAAATCATTGATTATACGAATTTTTACAATACAATTATTCAAGAGATTTTGGATGTGAATGATGTTAAATGCCAATATTTAATTGAACTTATGGGTAAATTATGGGATGATTATGGTAAATTTGGAGAAGAATTTGAAAAATTCTTGTTGAAAAAATTGATGAATGATTATAATAATTTAGAAGTGGATTATCCAAATTGTGGAAAGATATTTTTGGAATTAATTATGAGTTGGATGAAAAAAAATAATATTGATGGTTGTAGCGAAAAATTTATAAATAAATTAAAAGATAATCATTCAGATGATGATGATGAAATGTATAGTATAGAACAATTCAACGATAAAATTACTTGTTCTCTTTGCAATCTTCTTTCTTAGAAAATGAAAATGTAGAGAGTTTTTCTGGATTTTTTATGGTATCAGTCCTATCAGTTCTAGATGTGGAAAGAATAGTTCCATCACGAGAAACCTGGGTTGTTTGAATTTCATAATTTTTCTTTTTGTAAAATGTGAGTCGTTTGTAGGATTGATTTTCAAAAATAGAGAATTGATCCACAATATCAATCACAAGAGGATTATTTCTTTCAGTATCTCCTATTTTTGGTCGAATTCTTCCAACAGCTTGTTCGATATCTGTTTTAGGTGTTGCTAAAACAATTGTGTCAATCGTCGCAATATCGAGCCCCTCTGCCGCCATTTGGTAGGTTGCAAGGATTGCCATTTTTTTCGTGGACAGTTCCAGTGCGGCTTGTTTCATCCCCCCAATATAATATCCAATTTCAATGCCTTTTTCTGCCATGGCGCGCTCAATATCTCGGAGTTGTTCCTTGCGATCGGACAGAATAAGAACCTGGCGGTTACTTTCTTTGATGCATTCCACTATCTTATCAACAATAAAATACGTTCTGGGCATGAATGATGAAATACTATTAATCATTCCAGCGGAATTTATTTTTCCATAATATCCAGTTAATTCTTTACAATAGACTTCATCCTTACATGTATACACATAACGGATAACTTCACTATTCAGCGCACTTTTTCCTACTCTTTGAAAAATGATATCTCCAATATACCATTTGAGGATTTTTGTGAGACCATCTTTTCGATTTGGTGTAGCACTAAGACCCAACATATATGTACAATTGATTTTAGCCAGGGCTTTAGAAAAGACACGACTTGGACATCGGTGGGATTCATCAAGGATAACAAAACCAAAAGAATCAAATAAATCTAATGGATATTGTTTCATGGATATACTTTGAATCATTCCAATGACAATGTCCTTATTTTCAATATCAACTATATCTCCTTGGATTTTTCCAATTCTGGAATTGGGTAAAAAATTAGAGATTCTTTCAATCCATTGGTTCAACAAAAAATCTTTATGGACAAGAACAAATGTTCTCTTTTTCAATTGACTTATTAAATAACATGCGCATGCTGTTTTTCCATCACCACATGGTAATGATAAGATACCACCGCCTCCGGTAGTAGATTGGGTCCGGAATGCTTCCATACATTTAGAAATGGGCTCCGATTGATGACTCCTGATGCTGCCTTTGAATGTGAGGTCTATGTCTTTCCCGGAGTCTAGTCTTATTTCATCGGGTTGTCCAAATTTCTCCAATCCATAATATTTAGGAATATATAATTTATGTGCATTTTCTGAATATACTGGGAATGGTTCTTCTGTTTCTCCATAATCACCACTTTGGAATGGTTGGACGAGTAATTCTTTTTTAATTTGATTGAGTACACTTTGATCCCAATATTTTTTTATTAGGACGTATCCTCTTTTTCCAATATATGATTTCATTTTATTTTGATTTAGATTATGGGAGGAATAAAAAATCATTTTTTTAACTTATCCTAAATAAAAATATCCGTTAAAAATATAATATGAATGCATCACGTAGAGTATTGAAAGCATCTTCAAACACTGTTAAAAATATATATAATTTTGGTGAAAAATCTGTACAGGGTCATATCATTGAAGCATCAATTATTGTTATATTAATTGTTTTAACAGCAGTTGTCCTCAAATTTTTACCAGTTAAATTTTTGTGTTTCTTCAATAATATTATTGTAAAAGTAATTTTTTTGATTATTATAGCATTTGTTGCATTGTATTGCCCAGCAATTGGATTAATGTTAGCAATATTGCTTGTATCTATTATTCAGATGTGTCAGAAAAAACAATTATCACAGGAAATTAATAATATGCAGAATTTTGCACCTAATGGTAGAAATATGCAACCTGATATGAAAGTTTTTGAATCATATAGTGAACCAATGAGCGGACAAATGAATGAATCAATGGGCGGACCAATGAATGAATCAATGGGCGGACCAATGGATAATTTAATGGAGTCTTATGATAATCAAGGTGGTAATATGCAGCCCCAGGGATTTAATGATGATATATCTTGTATGTCTGGATGCGGTGGAAGTGGATCAGGCGGAAAAAAGGATGGTGGTAGAGAATTAAATGGGATGTGTGGCAATGTAAAGACATGGTCAAATCAGGAGTCTGCACAGGGATTAGATGGTAATATTGTTGGTTTGCAATCATCTATTGGATATCCTTTGTAAATATTCTTTTTTATAAATAGTCATGAAGTAATACTTCATGACAATCATGATAATCCTAATTATTTGCTGCAATTTTATATAATTCTAATGGTATTGGAAATCCAATATTTAATGTTGGAATTAAGTTTTTAATATTTCCATTTTGTGGTTTCAATACTTGTAATTCTTTAATGAATCTTATTAAATCAGGTGTTATAGTTGGTTTTATTTGGCTTATTGAATTGTAATATTTCAGAGAATCAATTAGATTATTTAAACTCTGAGATGGAGGTAACTGACTAGATTGAATATTTTTCATAAAATCACTACTTGGATTGAGAAAAGGTGCTATTGATGGGTTTTGTTTTTGTAATAAATTTTTTGTGAGTTGAGATAATGTCTGATATTGTGCGGATGCTGTTTTAATATCTTGTATACCTTGAGATCCAGGTTTAAAATAATCGCTTGGAGATTTCTGATAATTACTTAATATACCACCTATTCTTGAATTTAATTGTGAAATGCCAGGAAATTTTAATGGATCTAGACTAAATTGAGGATTTATTAAAGTTGCACTTGGGAATAATCTATTCCCTGAATTATATGAAAAGCTATTTGAATATGGCTTGTTTTTCCATGAAAAATAAATAAGAGTACATAAAGATATACTATAAATAGAAAGTCCAATAATTGCAAATATCCATGGTTGTTGATTCTCTATTTTCTTGTCTTTTTCCGTTTTATTTGATTCATCCATACTCTTTACATTAATTTGTTTTATCATCATATCCAATGATAATCCTGTAAATATAACAAGTGTAAGTAATCCTGATATTCCTATTATAATCCACAGTAAATTTTGAATATTCCAGAATTCTCTTGAAAAGAAACTTCTTAATCCAGTAATATTTGTGACTTTGAATAAAAAATAAATAATTAAAATACTTCCTACTATTATAATAATCAGAAATAAAGCAATATTCAATCCATCTAGGAATGATGAATTGACTTCTTTATTTACAGATTCTAGTGAATCAGATGAATCAGATGAATTAGGTAAATCTGTTGATGATGACAAAACATGGACATTTGTTTTTATTCCAGGATAAATATATTCTTCTTCACATTCTTCTTGAGAAAGTGCATTTGCTGCACCAGCTGCACCTCCAGGAACAGTAGGAGTACCTCCAGATGACGCACTTCTTGTAGTAGTACTTGTACCAAAAGTTGGCTGAAGTGAACTAGTTGATTCAATAACTCGGTCACAATTTGAATTACATACATATGCTTGATCAGAATTAATAGGTTTGACATTTTCAGTATAAAAAATAATGGTTCCCTGCGGATTTGATGGAATATTTTGTACATATTGATTTACTTTGCTTTGATATCCATCAGTACTTCCAATAACTCTTGAAATAAGATTTTCAAAAAAAATATTTGGAATATCTATAATTCGAGTCATGGAAATATAGTGAATTGTGTTATTACTAACAAGTGTGCTAAAAAATGACTTATTTGGCGGCAATAAAAATCCAAGATTCACATTGCTCAAATTAGACACTGTTTTTACATCATTTCGAACTGGGATTTGTTCTGCAAGTTTACTTAATAAAAAGAATCCATCACTTTGAGCAGTACCAGGATTATTAGCTTGACCAATTACTGTTATAACAATCATTATATTTGGATAATTACTACTTACAAATGTAAAAAAAAATTGGATTGATCTATTGTAAGTAATTGAACCAACAACATCTCGCGCAGGTGCTGAAAAATTTATTTCTTTCAAATCAAATCTAGTCATATTCTGCCCACTAACGCCACTTCCATTCCAATTAATATAATTATTTGAATTTTCAGTTGGTATTATAGTAAAATAGGTCCCATCATTTTTTAATTGGGCACTTGTAATATTTGTAAATTGGAATTCAAGTTGACAGCCAATCTGACAAAAATAAATAGGAATAATTGTTGATGGTGTTGGGCTAGTTGTTGATTGAGGCAATTGAAATGTTAATCGTGGTATATTTATAATTGCTGTATTTCTATTTGTTTCTAAAGTAAAATTTGCCATAATCTAATAGGAATATAGAAAATATTATTCTAAAATAAAATAATATAAATAATAATGATTTATATTTTTATTAGTTGCATCATCTTATTATTATTATTTTGTCTTTTTTATCAAAAAAGTAATAAAATAATAACTATTAAAGAAACATTTGAAAATCATATGCAGAGAGAAGTGCAAGATGCACCCCATAAGGTTTCTAATATGGAAATTCAAGAAGAAGAACAAGCAGAACAAGAGGAAGCGCAAAATAAAGTTAATAATGAAATGGGGAAAGAATGGAAGAAAGAAATAAAAGATTCTACATTTCAGACTTTTATGCCTTCGCAAATCACATATGAGAATATTCTTGCATTTCCAGATGCGGAGATAAAACTAGAACCGCGTGATAAAATATATATAAACCCTTTTTTTCCAGATGATAAATCGAAAGGAACCATTCAATTGGAGCATCCCCGGCAAAATTATCCATCTTTAAAAGACATGACAATAGTAGAACGAAATGCATTCAAATTTGGTTATCCTGATGGAATGACAATGCAAGATTATGTAAATTGGATTTATTTATTTAGGAAAACTCCGAATTTATTAAATTTGGAGCATAATATAAATTATCAAAAATTAATTGCTGGAATTCCAATCCAATACAAAAAAGATAAAACACCACCACCTGCTAAAAGACTTACTCCCCTTAATGCAGACGACTATTTTAATCGAATGTATACTAAACCTCCAACTATTCCTGACAAATCCTTGACTTATACAATCAATGAAGATGTTAGGGTAGCTGCAAATTTGGGGAGTTCAGGAATTATGCCTAGGAATTACGATGATTATGGGGATTTCTCCCAGAATTTTGATGTTAGAGGAACATCAGGATATGTATATAGCAATGAATTGGCAGATAAAACGGACCCCTATTTTTTACGCAATATGATTGGACCAAATTGGAGTGTTAAACAACCAAAAGGTTCATTGGTCTAGGGATTATTCAACGCAATCTAAATTATAATGCTCTTTAAGAGTGCATTTATATCACCAAAAAGATTAACTGAATGATTTTTTATTTTTTTATAGAAAGTTTGTCTCATTTTTCTTTTCGGTCGGTGTAATATCTAATCATTCAAAATCTCAGCTTTTATTTTTAGAACCTTCTCACAAATAACCCGATATACGTATAGTATTATTTATATATTAAAAAATCAATATTTTAAATACCGTTATTATTTCCGTTTTTTGTGTTTGTCTTTGGTTTTGTCTTTGGTTTTGGTTTTGGTTTTGAAGGATTCATTGCAAATGAAAGTCTTTCATTCATATGGTTTTTATATGCAGTTTTTATATTGTTTTCAGTCGCACCTGGATTTTTTTTTTTAAAAAAATCTTTAAAAGTATTAAATTCAAACTTATTAGGAACACTATTATTATTATTATTATTATTATTATTATTATTATTCAAGGTATAATAACTTGTTGAATTATTATTTAAATTTAATTTGAAATTTGAATTATTTAATTTAAAATTTGCGTATGTATTATTATGCAACCTATTTGAGGGTGTTCTAGCTATAAATGAAGTTGGATCACTAGAATCACTATTAACCATATTTATTGTTGATTGAGAAGATACTGAATATCCCTGATGGGTTCTAGAACTCGCTACTAATAATATTGGTAATTTTTTATTTGTACGCTTTAATGTTCTACAACCTAAAAGTATAAGACATTGAGGTAGTGTAGATCTGCTATAAAAATCAAGTAAATTATTTAAATTACAATAAGAAGGTTCAGGACTGATACCATTAGGTATTGGTAATTTAAGACCATATACATTATATATACCAATCATTCCTTTTTCTTCCGGTGTTTTACCTGTGGATATATTACCAATATTATGATTAAATATCCTATCTGGATGATGATGAATTTCATAAAATACATTACGGATCCGAATTATTTTATTTTCTGATTTTTTATATATAAAATATATTATCTTTTTTGATCTATATAATAAATTATTTTGTATTATTTCATTTATACTATTTGTTGAGTCTCTGTTTATTGCCTCGAAAGTATATGGATCTGTCAAATAATTAATAAACTGTTTCATAGACATTTTCATTAAAGAATGAGCGGAACCACGATCAACATATGTAATATCTATAGATACATCTTTATTATAATTATCTAAAAAATTATCTTTAATTAATTTTGCAATATTAACATCTAATCCTGTAAGTAATTTTGTTATTGTAATAATATTTATACCTCTTGTTCCAATTATTTCATACATGGAACTCTCTTCATTCGAATTTTTTTTTCTTGACTTATCCTACTTTTTAATTCTTTATTATTTACTGGAACTTGCATATGTGAAATAACATAACCAATATTATGATATGTATTATTCATGAATATAATATTTAATAATAAAAAAATTATCAATCACAATTTATTTTTTTTATATAGATTAAAAAAATAAATATTAAATAAGTTTTTTTTCTCTAATTGTTTTTGCAACAACTAAATACTTATTTTTTACTTTAAATATTATTTTTGGAGAAAATAAAAAATGTTTATAAGAAACAGGTTTTTTTTCAAAAATAATATCTTTATACTTTGTTTGAATTATTAGTTTTCCAAGTGAATATTTCTCATAAAATTCTTCATTTTTACTAATTTTGTCTGGTTTATAAATACTTATTATTTTTTGTTTAGTATTAATTTCTATTAAAAAAGATGGTTTTAATTTATCTCCAACAAAAAAAGACTTCTGAAAAGACTTCATATATAATAATAAAAGAAAAATTTTGAAATTTATGCATTCTCATTTATATCTCAATTTTGACATTCAAATTTTATTTTCTTAAAGTCTTATATTTCATAAGATACCAGCTTAAGCACGTCTTGGATAAGATGGAAAATTGCTTTGATTTACACTTACTCGAAAGAAGCAATCTTCACCCTCAATTTGAACTTGATCATTCGTTCCAAGTTCTCTATGTTTCGCTGGAGTAATTACCTTATATTTTTCACCATTTGAGCTTATCGTAAAATAGTCATATACAGGGTATTTTGTATTTGGATAAACCCTATTCAAATAAAGAGGGCGATACGCATTTTCTTCATAAGGAGCAAATATTTTATAGAGATAACCGACTTGTTCAAATGGCGCATAAGGTCCAATATCGCCATTTCTGGGCGCAATATTTTTATTGGAAATATCGAGTGGTGGTAAAATATTACTGACAACTTGCTGACTTCCACCATAACATGGCTCTCTCCTTGAACCACAACCGACTAATTCACCTGGTAAAACTACATTGGGATAATTTCCAACATCGTACTGAGCCGCACCGTATCTTGGATAAATACGCTGAAGACTATATAATTGTTGCTCGCTATCCGCATTTTGTAGGAGAGGTGATGATTCAGGTTGAATGACTTTTCGCTGAATGCTCTTTTCTTTTCCTGAAAATTTTTCTAAAGTAGTCCTATTTTTTATTCCATATTGTAATAGATAAATGAATACAAGAAGAATTATTACACAAATGAATAAAATATAATCTTTCATTAATTTTGGGAAGAAAATTATTTACAACATAAAAAACATCCATTGCTCAAATTGGGATTCTCTATTTTTACGACTGGTGTTTCATGAAATCCACCACCACCATTCATCACTTTAATTTCCTTTATTTTTCCATTTACTAGAATCGCTTTTAATATTGCACCTTCACCTCCGCCTCCAATGGCTTGTATGTTTGGCGCAGTTTTATAGCCAGCCCCTGGATGAATAATATATACTCCATTTATTTTTCCATTACTTATTGTACAAACTGCTTTTGAATCAGCAACTTCGCCGACATTATCGCATTTCATATTAGAACCTTCTGGAAATTGAATGGATGCTCCTGAAAAATTGGGATAATCTGAATGACATTGAGCTGAGTTCAAGAATTTACACTTCATTGAAGATGAAATAACTGATGCAGGAGCTGGTATCCCTATAACTGAAGCCGCTCCATCTACAATTGGAGCTCCTATAGTAGTGCCTGCTCCTCCTGCTCCTCCTGCTGCTCCTGGAGACACTATAGATTCAGGTGCACCTGAAATTTTTGATAATTCTTTTATTTTACTTTGCAATGCCAATTCAGAGTCTTTTGAATGATTGGGTAAAAGTTTGTCATTATTAAATTTTTCCGAAATTGCATTCTCACTATCAGTCTTATCTCCAAAATTCAAATTGGAATAGGGCGGTGGTGGATTTTCTTTATCTAAATTAACATTCACTACTTTTTTACGTTTATTTCCACCAAAACCGGAAAATAATTCACCAATACTAAAATCTTCAATTATTTGATCGTTTTTTTTTTCGCGGACCCAAAATAGTTGTCTATTTCCTCTCCATCCATAAGGGCGGCTTCTAGTATATCTTTTTTTACATGAATCGGATCAGTTGGCACTAAGTTGTTGATATCATTATAATGAAAATATCTTTCATCAATAAACCCCTCAGTTTTTCTGGACTTCCAACAGAACCAACTAAATAAGCATGCAAATATAATAAGGAGAATAATTGCTAAAAGAACAATTCCAAACATTTTATCTCCTTTAACTCCATTTTTTATTCCATTTTTCATAATAATATATTATAAAAAATTTTTGGAATCTTCTTTAGAATCTTTTCAGGAATCTTATATGAATTTTGCCAATCCAAATTTATTTAAATTCTCAATAATTTTTTGTCCATTTTTTAATGGCTTACTTAAGCTTTCCAATTGTTTCCCTAATTTTGAAGTTGCTACTGTCAAATCATATAATTGTTTTTGAGCTTTATAAGCCTGTTTTGAACTAACTTTGCTAGTTCCTACTTCCATATTATCCTCTTTTTCATCTTTATCACTGTCTTCATCACTATCTTCAAATGCTTTTGGATCTAAATCAAATGCATCTTTTTCTGTTTCACTGTTCTTAACATTATCCATCATTGAAATTTTTGTAGAATCAGAAGAAGTCATTTCTACTACAGTAGGCTCACTTTTTGATGGTAAATCAGCAATTGGATTATCTACAAAATTTACTGCTTCAGGGTTATCATCTTTTGGATTTTCTACAACCATCTCATTTACTCCATCAAAACTCTCAATTTCCGTGGATTTTTCAACACGATAACAATATATTAGGTATAAAACTAAGAATAAACTAGCAATGAATAAAGAGAAAAGAAAATTTTTACATAATTGATTCGATATAATAAAAATAATAATCCATAAAAAGATAGCGACTACAACAATTGGCATACGAATAAAAATAATAAGTATGAGAAGGATGACTGCAATTAAACTTTGATATTGTCTTATTTTCCCATATTCCATATTATTTTAAACATAGAATATAATTAGTGAATAAATTTTAGAACAAAATAAAATACTAAAGCCCCAATAATTCCCAATACAAATGTCCCACCATAAATCTGTAAGGTATCACTTGCTGTAAATCTTGCAACTTGATTTATCATAAATTCTCTAACAAATGGTAAACATAATATAAAAAATATTGCAATAAATAATCCAATTGGCATTAATGCTCCTTTAATTTTTTGACCAGTTGTTAATTCTGGTTCTTCTTCATATTGCTGCTCATATTGCTCATTTTCTTGATATTGTTGTTGGGAAAGTTGCTGTTGATTCATGGCATGTTGTTTTGAAGGATCTACTGCAAATTGCTGCTGTTGATAATTTTGCTGAGTTTGAGTATATGCTTGATCAGATTCAGCATTATCAGCAGACATTTGGGACATAATTTTTTTAATAAATTCACCATCATTCTCATTTCCCTGGGGTCCTCTTGGTAGAGCATTTAATGGAGTTGCTTTTGGGTCAGCCATATTTTAAAATACTAAATATTTAAAAATATATTGAATTACGCATTACGTTTTTGTTTCTCCAATTCTCGCTCTACATTTCGCTTGAATCGCATTTTACGTTTCTTTCTTAAATATCCCTTTGAATGAAAAATAACCCATTCTCCAGAATTATTAATTTCATCATTATATTTATAAACTGGAACATGCCTTGGATTCGCAATAATAAATTTATTCTCTTCCATTTTATAATAATATTTATATAAATTTCTTTAAATCAATAAATTGGATTTTTATTGCATATAGCAGATTGTGGAATATACGTATAACAATTTCCATTTCCACTTTTAAATATTTTTCCCATAATTTTATTTGGGTGTAATGCTCTTACTTCAATTGTATCCCGTCGAACACATGCTTCTCTAAATATACATGCTAAACCAAATCCCCATATAATGGATATCATAATAATAAATGGTCTCTGTTTAAAAAAATCTGTTTTCATTGATAATATGTTAATTATTGAGAAAAAATTTAATCATGGGGTGTAATAACAATTTCATCTGATTTTTTCATCCCAATCATTTTCTGAAATCTTGAGATTGCCCCTTCTCGTTCTTTATCTTCTGAATCTATTTTTTGTATTGGAATAACTGATAATTCTTTCTCATCTTTTGGACAATCTGTTTTATTTGATTTATATTTATAACAATTACTAGCATTATCAATATAAATAGTTGTATTTGCATTATCATGCGTTGGGTATTTATATATAATTTCTGGAAGGGGTGTAGTAATATATGCGAGAAACATTCCAATTCCAAATGCAATGATAAACCAAAAAATGTCAAAATATTCTTTAATCATAATAATTCTTAATTAGATTTCTTTTTTCTATTTTGTTGATATTTTTGGTGGTTCAATAATATAATAAGAATTTATATTTTCAAATTTATTCTGTAAATCAATTAATATTTGGTTTGATTGATGTAAAACAGCATTTTCTTTTATATATGTGATAATAAACTTAAAATATTCGATCCAATTTTTTGTGTCTTTAAGAGAAAGTTTTACACTTTTTGAAATTTGTGTAAATCGTTGTTCCGTAATATTCTCTTCATTTTTGGATATTTCCTTTAATTTTATAAATACATCTTTAGATATATCAACACATTCATCATATTTATTTTCTTTTTTAATTTTTATTTCTGCTAAATTTTTTAAAGTATCTCTCTTTTTCTTTATTATTTCATCTATTATTTCTTTTTGTTTGTCAAAAATACTTTTAATATTATTTATTTCTTCTTCTATTTTTTTCAATTCGACTAACATATCTCTCACATCATTATCATCATCTGGTTTATACGTAGATGAAGTCATATTTTGTCTTAATTTATACTTAAATAAATCGGAATTCTCTTTATAAATAATTGATAATGATTCTTGTAAAATTAGTAGATTAACAACTACAGGTTTTATTATTGATACTTTCCAATTATTGCACCATAACTCTATTTTTTTATCATCTTGTATTTTTTGAAGAGGTGTTTTTAAATCTTTTGGACATTTTGCTTTTTCATTATAAAACATTTTAACATAATTTTTATATTCATCCATTTCTTTTGTAAATTTATGATTTAAATTATCTTCTAAATATTTTAAATACATATGATTATATTAGAAGTTTTTTTAACTATTTTTTTCTAACTTAACAATATACATTTATGTATGTATCTATAAAAGATTATTCATTATTACAATCAATTTATAGTATTAAGGCAGATTTAATTATGAAAAATAAGAAAATAAAGAATCATTTATTTTATTTGAAATATAAAATTCATATTTTAGAGGATAATAAAACATTATATGATTATAAAATAAAAAATGATGACAAACTTGAAGTAATTTATAAAAATGAAGGTGGAACAATGGCGAAAGGTTTAATGATATTTATTTGGATTTTAGTATTTATATTTTATTTCTTTTTTCTTATGATGGGATTTATTCCATTTATTGCATTTATTATTCCAAATATTTTGATTAAGGGTTTATATACAATTGTTGATTATCTTTATGGATTAACTGATCCAAATAATTTTATGAATAGTATTTTGTATTCCATAAAAACCTATATAATACCATTTTTACAATTTATTTTTGAATATTTTGGATTATTTATATTTACATATTTGATTACATTTTTTAGTTTATATCATATTTATTATTATGCTAAAAAACAAGATATATGTGCTGCATATAATTCAACAAAAGTTGTTAGTTTATTAACTAGTTTTCTCATCGTTGGATTCTATTTTATTGCAAATATGGCATCATTTTTACGGCTTATTGCTAGTTTTATTCCTAGAGTTATCAGAAAGCCATTTTATAATGCAGCAACTGCAGTTGCTAATTTACGATTAACATTTATTGGAATGATTCCATATATTGGACAACCACAAGTTAGTATGGTTGAAATATTTGCAAAAATATTTAAAGGTGCTGGATATGTGAAATTATATGGATCACAATTATTAGAAAATTGGGATGTTGCAATGGAATTATTGAAAACAGATGATGCAAGAAAAGCAATTCAAGAAGCTGGTATAGATGAAATAATAAATTATATCAAAGTTATTGAAAAAGCGGAAAGTCATTATGCAAATGGTGTCGAGCTTACTAATAAAAACAGAAAAAATGCTGCAAAAATGGAGCCAATTGTTCCATGTGCTAGTCCAAGTGCAACTGCTTATGTTCTGCGATCAATCTTTCATAATTTAGTTAAAATTATTATTGATATGACTTTCTTTATTGATATTTGTAAAGTAAATGGTGATTATGAAGCGATGAAAGAAGAAATGAAGCAAGATTTTATGAAATTGATAGAATCACAGAAACGGGGAAATATGTCAGAAGAAGAAAGAAAAGCGAAGATGGAAGAATTTGTTGAAAAAATACAAAATATATCATTGGATAATGTAATTAATATTGATTGTTTAATAAATACAATTGTGAATGGAGTAACTTTTAGTAGTATTGTTACATTTTTATTTTTAATATTTTTCATTTTATTCTTTTTTGTGAAATTATAAAATTTCTATTATAAATTAATGAAAATAATTCATAATAATAAAAATAATATTAGTGCATATCATCTTTTATCTTTACACATTAAAGAAAATATTGAAGATTATTATTTGGAATCCTCTTCTGGGATTATACTATCTAATGATGAACATGTAAAAGAAGGCGAAAAATATACGATAAAAGAAAAATGCAGGGGCGGTACTACATTAAATCAATCTGGAAATTCATTTATTATAACAATTGGGAGTGCAATTATCTATGGGATAGTTACTATCTTATATTATAATTATTATATTACTAATATACTTATTGGAAAATATTGTGATACTCCCGATATTGATATGCCAAATGTTAAAAAAATTCCTGGAGCATTTTCATCACGGAATTTATCAGGAGCTATTCCAGAGAATTCAAATAAAAAAGGAGGCGCAGAAGGGAATAATAATTCCAATAATGAAATATCAAAAATGGGCTCATTCCAATTTTTATTAAAAGAATACTTAAAACGATTTATTTGCAATATAAAAGATAGTTGTTATGAAACGCTGGAAACTAATTCTTTTCCCCATAAAAAGGAAACTGTAATAAAAAATGTTCAAACAAGTTTGGGTTCTATTTTAAGTTTCGCTATTTTCGCAGTTTTTATTTTTATGATAATGGCGCCATTATTTTTAAACTCAATTACAAAAATTGCTTGTGGAAAACCAAAAGTGTCAAGTATTATTTTTGCTATTATTTTTATTTTTCTGCCATTGGTAATATGTAAATTAATTCCCAAAATTATATTACTAATTGAATGCACTGCGAAAAAATACGGAAAAATTATTAATATTCAAAATTACAAAATTGCGATTAGTAATACGTTACTACTTCTTATGTTAATTGTTTATATGATTATTAGTAAAAAAGGATTATCAAAAATAATGTTTGGAATGTTTCCAATTACCATCATTGTATTTATTGGAATAAAATTTATTCCGACGATTCCAGATATAATACATAATTTAAGTAAATGGGTTTCCAATCATATTACAAATATATCACCACCAGTTGGAGATGATAAACCAGAAGAATCTAAACGTTATACATTCTTTTATACATTATTTGAAATTGTTATTTTTTCATTGATTGGCTGGATTTTATATACAATCGCATATATTGGTCAAATAAAAGAATACTGTCCAAATTAAATAACTTTGTTATTAAAACTCAAGACCGTCCAACTTAAAGAAAATCGAATTCTATATTATAAAATGTGTGGAATATTTTTCTATAAAAATGGAGAAAAATTATCTCCAGAATTTGAAGAAATTATCATGAATTATTTTAATCGAATTCAGCATAGAGGTCCTGATGATACATCTTATGTGATTGTGAATGATATGTTTATTGGGTTTCATCGTCTTGCTATCAATGGACTAACTGATAAAGGAAATCAGCCATTTGAGTATGATAGGGATGATAAATTAAGAGATTATGTTGTATGTAATGGAGAAATATATAATTGGTGGGATTTGAATAAAAGGTATAATTTGGGATTAGAAGAGGATGACAGTGATTGTGCAGTAATTTACCCATTATATAAAAAGATTGGATTAAAGAAAATGATTGATTTATTGGATGGTGTTTTTGCATTTATTATAGTCGATGGAGAAAATATTTGCGTAGGAAGAGATCCTATTGGTGTACGTCCATTATTTTGGAGCTTAGAAGATGGAAAAATTGGATTCTGCAGTGAGGCGAAAGGATTATCAGAAATAATGAGAATGCGTCCATTTCCTCCAGGAAGTTATTGGAAATCAAATTGGAAAAATGAATCTCCCAAATCTTTTTTCAAAATTGATGATTGGAAGGATGCTAGCCCAAATCCATTTTTATCTATGATGCGAGAAACGGAAATGAATAAAGCAATTGTAGATACTTTTGTACATGCTATTCAAAAAAGATTATTAAGTGACCGACCCATTGGATGCTTATTGAGTGGAGGATTAGATAGTAGCTTAGTTGCGGCTATTATACAGAGAGAAATGAAGGGTAAAAAATTGAATACATATAGTATTGGCTTCAAGGGGTCGCCTGATTTAGAGGCGGCGAAGAAGGTGGCGGACTATATTGGAAGTAATCATCATGAAGTTTTATTGAAATGGAAGGAAATTGAGGAGAGACTTCCTGAAATTATTATGCAATTGGAGACATATGATACTACAACTATTCGAGCAAGTATTGGAATGTATTTTATAAGTAAATACATAAAGGAAAAAACGGACGATGTGGTCATATTCAGCGGTGAAGGCGCAGATGAATTATGCCAAGGATATTTATATTTTCATAGGCAGCCATCGGATACAATTGGTCATTTGGAGTCTATGAGATTGATGAATAATTTATATATGTACGATGTTTTAAGGGCTGATAGAACGACAGCTGCTCATGGGCTGGAAGTGAGGGTTCCTTTTTTAGACAAACAATTTATGAAATTAATTGTGAGTTTGCCTTATAAGAAAGTTTGCCCACAAAAACAAGTAGAGAAATATTTAATAAGGAATGCTTTTGCGAAGATGGGGCTTTTACCAGATGATATTTTGTGGAGGAAGAAAGAGGCATTCAGTGATGGAGTGAGTAGTCAGACAAAAAATTGGCTAGATAAAATAAAGAAAATGGCGAAATTATATGTGAGTGATGATGATATGGATAATGTAGGTCAACTAATCAGCCATTGTGTGCCAAGGACAAAAGAAGAGTATTTTTATAGAAAAATATTTGATACATTTTATAGAAATGCGGAAGATTTCATACCAGAATTTTGGATGCCCAAATGGAGCCCAGAGACTATTGACCCTTCGGCGCGGACATTGGCAATATATGAAGCTCCTAGCTAGCCCCTTTTTGAAAGGGGCTTACACGAATGAATAACTTGTGATTCATTACCCCCAAATATTATATAGTTACTGGTTTAAGTTATTTAATAAAATCATCATTTTCTTTATTTTTTCTATTATTATTCGCAAAAATATTTCCACTAATAACACCTATCAATTCTAAAATTTTAATGTAAAAATATAATATTATTGAAATAAAATAGACGATATTAATTATTATTTTATTTGATAATATATAAATGTCTTATAAAAAAATTGTAGTAAAATTTTTTGTAGTGATTTAGATGGAACATTAGTAAAAGGAGATGTTACAGAAGGATCTATTTATTATAAAGGTATAGCAGAACATCTTTATTCACTCGGACTTGTAAATTCAATAAAATATCCAACATATGCAGATTATTCTTTAGAATATTTTAGAAGAATAGAATTCGAAGATACTGGTGCATTATTAATGCCCTATGAAATATATGATTCTAATACACAAGATAATGCAATTGCACAATATTGGAAAAGTACTATTTCAAAATTTTTTGTTAATTACACTAAAAATTATTTAAATAAAAAAGCCAAAAAAGGGAATAAAATATGGATAGTATCTGGATCTCCATTAATATATATAGCACCTATTGTAAATTATATGCCTATTGATAAAATTGTTGCTGTTGAACCCTCTAAAATTATATCAGCTGGACCAGGAAAAATAAAAAGAATTAAAGCTCTTACTAATAAAGAATTAAATGGAGTGGCTGGTTATATTGGTGATACTTGGAATAATGATGGACCTATTATGTCAACTTTAAGAAATTATAATAAATGTGCAGTAATACAATATATTTATCATAATCAAACTCTCAATGATGTTTTATTAAATTTAAAAAGATATAATATTAAAAAAGTGAATGCTTATTAAATTATTATAAAAATACGGAAGATTTCATACCAGAATTTTGGATGCCCAAATGGAGCCTATAGACTATTGATCCTTCGGCGCGGAAATTGGCAATCTATGAATCCCCTTTCAAAAAGGGGCTAAATATATAATATTTTATAAAATATTATATAGTTACTGGGTTTAAGTTATTCAATAAAATCATCATTTTCTTTATTTTCTCTATAATTATTATTTGCAAAAATATTTCCACTAATAACAATATATTCATTCCAATTATGATTTTTAACTGTGATTATTGGTATTATATTTGGAAAAATATATGGTGCCAAAGTTATATCAGATTGATTACTGTATTTTTCAACTTCAAAATTTTGTTTCACAATTATTGACTCTGATAAATAGAAACAAAGGATTATCAATCCAAAACAGAATTTATTCATTTGTATATTAATAAATTATGGATAATTTTTTAAGTATTATTGAATCTATTTTCAAATATAAAATAAAGATTAAATAGTAATTATATAGGCATAAACTGGTATATTTTCTATATAACTTGCAATAATTCTATGCGCTCCATCTAATAATATATATTTATTATTTTTTTGTATCATCCAAATTGGTGTAATTTCTTTTTTTTGTTTTATTTGTTTTTGATAATATTTGATACTAATTATATCTTTATTACCACGTGGTCTATCAGTTAACGGATATGCTTTTATGGCTGAATTCTGTAATCTAACTGAATCAAAATTATCAACATTATCATTCTTAAATGTATTTAATGGTATTTTAACAAGTTTAGAATTAAAAATATGGGAAAATGCAGCTTCTTCTCTATTTTTAAATATTTTCATATAAATTGAAGTTTCAATTGAATCTACTATACTAGACATACAAATAGTAGATATACAAATAGTAGATTTATAATACATATTATATTATAATATAATAATAAAATTGGCATTTTAAATGTCCAATTTGTAAAAAAATTATTTCATATAATATTATTAGGTTATTCAGCGACTATTTCTGGAGATGGAAATACAGTAGAAATAAAATATGGTAATATAAATATATAAACTCTTTGAGTTTTTATATATTTTATAAAAAGTATGATTTTGGATAGGAAATTAGAGCGAGAATTTTAGCTTTTTGAAATATCAATGTGCAAAGGTGTAAAGTAAAAATATAATATTATCGAAATATACAAAAATTATATTTATATTTGTATAAAATGCCTTGTTGTAAGAAATGCAAAACGTGTCCAAATTCAGCTGGGTATAAATTATGTAACCAACCTTATGCCTTATGTTCCAAAGCAGATTGTGTTTTAGATAAG
>Ga0315284_10001320_pt1 | contig 35265 bp, 44 predicted proteins | sample YL17G09_16_MG_FD_203696 | JGI IMG/M metagenome (GOLD analysis project Ga0315284, IMG submission 203696) | Sediment microbial communities from Yellowstone Lake, YNP, Wyoming, USA - YL17G09_16 | ecosystem: Environmental > Aquatic > Freshwater > Lake > Sediment | place: USA: Wyoming | collected... | reverse complement strand
GGACAACGTGCGCATGACGGTGGAGCTGATCAGCCCCATCGCCATGGAAGAGGGTCTGCGCTTCGCCATCCGCGAAGGCGGCCGCACCATCGGCGCCGGCGTCGTAACTAAGATTCTGGAGTAATTGCATGGCCGGTCAAAACATTCGCATCCGCCTGAAAGCCTACGATCACAACCTGATTGACAAATCGGCGGAAAAGATCATCCGCACCGCCAGAACCACCGGCGCGCTTATTTCCGGTCCTGTGCCGCTGCCGACGAAAAGGTCGGTTTACACGGTGTTGCGTTCGCCGCACGTGGACAAGAAATCCCGCGAGCAGTTCGAGACGCGCATCCATAAGCGATTGATCGAAATCCTGAATTCCAACACCAAGACCATTGACGCCTTGATGAAGTTAGAGCTTCCCGCCGGCGTGGATATTGAGATAAAAACATGAGTTTCTCCCTCGGCAAAAAGCTGGGCATGACCCGCTTCTTCGATGAGAACGGCAATCACGTCCCGGCGACGCTGATTCAGATCGGACCCTGCTGGGTCACCCAGGTCAAGAGCAAAAGCACGGACGGCTACGAGGCCGTGCAGGTCGGCTTTGGCCTGGCCCGAGCCAAATCTTTGAACAAGCCGCGCGTCGCCCATCTGAAAAAGGCGAGCGTTGAACCCCTGCGACATGTGAGAGAATTCCGTGTTGAAGACACCGCGGGCTATAAACCGGGGGAAATCTTAAGTCCTGATCGCTTCAAGGCCGGTCAGAGAGTGACCGTATCGGGACTTTCCAAGGGACGCGGTTTTGCCGGCGTGATCAAACGCCACGGTTTCGCCGGCCCCAACGCCACGCACGGCACCCACGAATACCACCGCCATCCGGGAGCCGTCGGCGCGCACACCGATCCGGGCCGCATTTGGAAGGGCCAGCGCATGCCGGGCCACATGGGGAATCAGCGCGTAACCGTCAAGGATTTGAGAATCCTTAAAATTGACGCCGAACAGAATTTGATGCTGGTGAAGGGCGCGGTTCCCGGATCCCGGAATGGCCTCCTGGGAATCACTTTGTCACCCGAACGGTTGCATTTTTAGACTATCTCCTGCTTGCGGCCGCCGACGCGGAAAACGGCGGTTGGATAACTGGAATTAATCGCAGCGAAATATGAAGTTCCCGGTTTATAACCTTCAGGGCCAGCCTTCCGGCAAGGAAGTGGATCTGCCCGATGACATCGTGCAGAGTCCGCCGCACGAGCATGCCATCTACCTGGCCGTGAAGCGGCAGCTAACCCGCTCGCGCCAGGGGACCAATAACACCAAGACCCGCTCCATGGTCCGAGGCGGCGGCAAAAAACCCTATCGCCAAAAAGGCACCGGTCGCGCGCGCGCCGGCACCAGCCGATCCCCCATCTGGCGCGGCGGCGGACGCAGTTTCGGCCCGCACCCGCGGGATTACGATCTCAAGCTGCCGGCGAAGGTCTTAAAGCTCGCCCGGCGTTCGGCATTCGCCGCCAAGGCGCAGGATGGCGGCCTGCGCATCGTGGAAGATTTCGAGGTGAAGACCCCCAAGACCAAGGAGCTTTACAATATTTTGAAAATTTTCGAGACCCAGGATAAGCCGGTCATCGTGCTTCTTCCCGAATACGACAAGACGCTTTATCTTGCCGCTCGCAATATCCCCTATTGCCAGGTGCAGAAATCCGCGGCGGTATCCACCTATGAGCTGATCCGCCACAAGACGGTTCTGTTGCAGCGCAGCGCGGTCAAGCCATTAGTTGAGGTGTTGAAACGTGCCTAAATCCCGTATCATCTTGAAGCGGCCGCTGCTCAGCGAAAAATCAACGGCCGTGCAGGACAAGCTGAACCAGGTGGCTTTCGAAGTGGATGTGGACGCCAATAAATTGCAGATCCAGCAGGCGGTCGAAAAGCGCTTCAATGTCAAAGTGACCAAGGTTCGCACCTTGAATTTTATGGGCAAAATGAAGCGCATGGGTCGCTTTGAGGGCCGCCGCCGCGCCTGGAAGAAGGCCATCGTCACGCTGGCGCAGGGCCAGAAAATAGAATTCTTCGAGAACGCTTAGCCATGCCCGTTAAGAAATATAAGCCCACTACGCCCAGCCGGCGTTCCATGGTCAAGCTGGATCACAGCGACTTGACTCCAAAGCCGCGCGAAAAGTCGCTCAGTTCGCCGCGTAAATCCAGCGGTGGTAGGAATAATCTGGGCCGCATGACCATGCGCCATCGCGGCGGCGGCCATAAGCGCGCTTATCGGCTAGTGGATTTCCATCGCGAGAAGCACGGCGTGCCCGCGGTCGTCGCCGCCATCGAGTATGATCCGAATCGCACCGCCCGCCTCGCCCTGTTGCACTATGTGGATGGCGAAAAACGCTATATTTTGGCGCCCAACGGCCTGAAAGTCGGAGATCGCCTCATGTCCGGCGAAGGATCAGACATTCGCTTGGGCAACGCCCTGCCGCTGAAGGATATTCCGCTGGGCACGATGGTGCACAATATCGAGCTCCTCAAGGGACGGGGCGCCAAAATGGTGCGCACGGCCGGCGGCTCAGCGCAGATCGTCGCTCGCGAAGGCGACTACGCCAATATCCGCCTCCCTTCAGGCGAGGTGCGCAAGGTGCGAGTGGAATGCTTGGCCACCATCGGCCAGGTGGGGAATGAAGATCACGCCAACATCTCCTTGGGAAAAGCGGGCGTCAAGCGCTATCTGGGCCGCCGGCCTAGAACCCGCGCCGTGGCCATGAACCCGATAGATCACCCCATGGGTGGAGGCGAGGGCCGCAGTTCCGGAGGCCGGCATCCCTGTTCTCCCAAGGGTATGCCCGCCAAGGGCTATCGCACGCGCCGCAAGCGCCGCAAGAGTAACCTGATCGTCAAATCGCGACACGCAGCCTAACCAGTCCGTCGCAGTCGCGTTTCGCGCGGCCTCGACCTGGTGATCAAAGCAACGGAGAATATGCCAAGATCGGTAAAAAAAGGCCCCTATATTGATCAGAACCTGATGAAGAAAGTTCAGGCGATGAATGAGAAGGGGCAGAAGAAGGTCACGAAGACCTGGGCGCGCCGCAGCGTCATTCCGCCGGAATTTGTGGGTCACACACTGGCCGTTCACAACGGCAAGAAGTTTCTGCCCGTGTTTATCACCGAGAACATGGTCGGGCACAAATTGGGCGAATTCGCCCCCACCCGCACGTTCAGAGCTCATAGCGGCAAGAAAGCCGACCGCACCACCAAGGTCGCGTAGCATAGAGGTTAAGGAGACATGGAATCCAAAGCCACGGCTCGGTATATTAGAATTGCGCCACGCAAAATGTGCCTGGTTGCCGATTTGGTGCGCGGCAAGAAGGTCAATCAGGCGTTGCATATTCTGCACTTCACGCCCAAGCGCTCGGCGCTGGTCGTCGAAAAGCTCATTCGTTCCGCGCTGGCCAACATGATGAACCGCGAGGAAGCGCGCAATCTCAACGCGGATGACGCCGTCGTCCACGAGATCCGCGTCAATGAAGGCACCACCTGGAAGCGCTGGTCGCCCCGGGCCATGGGACGGGCCACCCGCATCCGCAAACGCACCAGTTATCTGCATGTCACCCTGTCCGTTTAAGAGGGAGCGCTAATTTGGGTCAAAAAGTCAATCCGATCGGCTTCAGGCTGGGAATCAATCGAACCTGGTATTCCAACTGGTTCGATGAGAAGAACTTCGCTGAGAAGTTGAAAGAAGATCTGTTGCTGCGCCGCTACATCCGGCAGCGTCTGCAGAACGCCGGCATCGCTCAGATTCAGATCGAACGGACCGCCAAGCGCATCGTCTTGACGGTTAGCACCGCACGGCCCGGCATCGTCATCGGCCAGAAGGGCCGCAATGTTGATATCTTGAAGAACGAGTTGAAGACGTTGACCTCCAAAGATGTTCAACTTAATATCGTCGAAATTAAGCGCCCGGAACTGGAAGCGCAATTGGTGGCGGACAGCATCGCCCGGCAATTGGAAGGCCGGGTCTCTTTCCGCCGCGCCATGAAGAAATCCATCATGGCCACGCGCCGCATGGGAGCGGAGGGCATCAAGATCGTCTGCTCCGGCCGCCTGGGGGGCGCGGAAATGGCGCGCACCGAGCAGTATAAAGAGGGCCGCATCCCGCTGCACACGTTGCGCGCCGATATTGACTACGCCACCTCTACCTCGCACACGACCTATGGCACCATCGGCGTCAAGGTCTGGATTTGCAAGGGAGAAATTCTGGGCAAGGAGAGAGTCGCCGAAACGGCCTAATTTATAACCCGCTAAATCACGATGTTAGCACCGAAAAGAATCAAGCACCGCAAGCAGCAGCGCGGCAGAATGAGGGGACAGGCCACTCGCGGGAGCGAAATCAGCTTTGGACAGTACGGCCTGAAATCCCTGGAGCCTGCTTGGGTTACCAACCGCCAGATTGAGGCCGCGCGCGTCGCCATCACTCGCCATATCAAGCGCGGCGGCAAGGTTTGGATTCGCATCTTCCCAGACAAGCCCTTGACTCAGAAGCCGGCCGAAACGCGCATGGGAAAGGGCAAGGGCACGCCCGAGCACTGGGTGGCCGTCGTTTTGCCCGGCCGCATCCTCTTTGAGGTCGAAGGCGTGACCGAAGATGTGGCCGTGGAAGCCATGAATCTCGCGGCTCACAAGCTTCCCATGAAGACCCGCTTTGTGCGTCGGGAGGCGATTTAAATGAAAATGCACGAAATCAATCAATTGACCCGCGACGAGATCGCCCAGAGGCTGAATGAGGCCCGCGAGGAACTCCAGAACCTGAGTTTTCAGTTGGCCACCCACCAGTTGGACAACCAGGTGAAGGTGCGCCTGGCGCGCCGCAACGTGGCCAGGCTGACCACGGTATTGCATGAATTCGAGTTAAATAAGCGCCAAGAGCCGGAGAAGACCAACCGATGACCGTCGCGATTCCTGCGCGCCGACCGCGCAAGACCAAGGTCGGGATCGTCGTCAGCAGCCGCATGCAGAAGTCCATCAGCGTGGCGGTCGAACGGCGCGTTCAGCATAAGCTCTATAAGAAATATTTTCGGCGCACGGAGAAATTCATGGCGCACGACGCCGAAAACCAGGCCCGCGAAGGCGATAAGGTGCGCATCATGGAATGCCGCCCGCTCTCCAAGAACAAGTGCTGGCGCTTGGTGGAAATCGTCGAGCGCGCCAAGTAAATTTCCCCTCGAGGACCTCCATGATTCAGGAATATACTAGATTAAACGTGGCCGACAACACCGGCGCCAAACGGGTCATGTGTTTTCGTATCCTCGGAGGCACGCGGCGGCGGTATGCTTCTCTGGGCGATATCATCGTCGCTTCGGTCAAGTCCGCCATCCCCAATTCGCCTGTGAAAAAAGGCGAGGTGGTCAAAGCCGTGGTGGTGCGCACCCGCAAGGAGGTCAGGCGCCCGGACGGATCCTATATCCGTTTCGATGACAACGCCGTGGTGATCCTGGATGAGAAGCAGGAGCCCAAGGGAACGCGCATTTTCGGCCCCGTTGCCCGCGAGCTGCGCGAGAAGCAGTTCATGAAAATCGTTTCGCTGGCGCCTGAAGTCTTATAATGGATTTTTCGATCCGCGAGCTGTTATGCATATAAAGAAAGACGACACCGTTCTGATCCTCACCGGCAACGACCGCGGCAAGCGGGGCCGCGTGTTGAAGGTCTTTCCCGATAAGAACCGCTTGATTATCGAAGGCGTGCGCTTCATCAAGCGCCATACCCGCCCCAATCCCAAGAACCAGTCGGGCGGGATACTGGAGAAGGAGGCGCCTATCAATGCGTCTTCCGTCATGGTGGTCTGTTCCAAGTGCGGCCAACCGACACGCATCAAGCGCCGTTCCATCAAGGAAGAAGGCCGCCAGCATTTCACCCGCGCCTGCGTCAAGTGCGGTGAGGTCTTTTAACGTCGAGAACCTTTGATCATGTTTCCTGAAGACAAAAAGCCAGTTGTCCCCGATTCTCCCTCTGAGGGATCCGCGCCGGCTCAAGCCAAGCCCAAAAAGGAGAAGGCCAAAAAGGCGGCCGCGGAAGAAGGCGCCGCCAAGCAACCCCAGGCCGCTCCGAAAAAGGAAAAAGGCGCCAAGCCGAAGAAGGGCGAAGGCCCGGCCGCCGAGGCCGGCGAAAAGGGCGATAAAAAGAAGGAGAAGTTCGCAGCCGAAAAGCCGCCGGCGGATTACCAGCCGCGCCTGCTGACCCATTATCGCACCAAGGTCGTTCCGGATCTGATGAAACGCTTCTCTTACAAGAACACCATGATGGTGCCCCGGCTGGAAAAGATCACCCTGAACGTGGGCATCGGCGAAGCCTCGCAGAATCCCAAACTGCTGGAATCAGCCGCCAAGGAGCTGGCCGCTATCACCGGACAGAAAGCCGCCATCACCCGCGCGCGCCTCTCCATTTCAAATTTCAAGCTGCGCAAGGGCATGGCCATCGGCTGCCGAGTGACGCTGCGCCGTTGGCAGATGTTCGAATTTCTGGATCGCTTGCTGAGCGTCGCCATCCCGCGCATCCGCGATTTTCGCGGCCTGTCGGATCGTTCGTTTGACGGGCGTGGCAACTATACCATCGGCCTGAAAGAGCAGATCATCTTTCCCGAAATTGACATGGACAAGATCGAACGCATGCATGGCTTGGACATCACCTTCGTCACGTCCGCCAAGACGGATGAGGAGGCGCAGGCCCTGCTGCTGGCGCTGGGAGTTCCCTTCCGCCGTCATAGCGGCGAAGGGCGCGAATTAGCCGCCTAAAAGGAGCGTATGGCCACTAAAGGCATGATCGCCAAGGCAAAAAAGAAGCCCAAGTTTCGCGTGCAGCAGGTGCACCGTTGCAGCCGCTGCGGCAGGCCGCGCGGGTATCTGCGCAAATTCGGCTTATGCCGAATCTGTTTCCGCGACCTGGCGCTTCAGGGGTTGATCCCCGGAGTCGTCAAGGCCAGTTGGTGATTGAGAGTTTGAGGAAATAGCATGACCATGACCGATCCGATTTCGGATTATTTAACGCGCCTTCGCAATGCCGTTCATCGGCGCGCCAAGCGCGTGGACATCCCCGCCTCCAGGATGAAGCGCGAGCTCACCCGCATCTTGAAAAGACACGGGTTGATCGAGGACTACATCATCGTGGAGGATGACAAGAGCGGTTTCATTCGCATTCTCCTGAAATACACGCCGCAAGGCAACAGCGTGATCGAAGGGCTCCAGCGCGTCAGCCGTCCCGGTCTGCGCAAATACGTGGATAAGGATTCCATCCCGCGCGTGCAAAACAACATCGGCCTGGCCATCCTCTCAACCTCAAAGGGCGTCATGACAGGTATGCGCGCGCGCCGGTTGGGAGTGGGCGGCGAAGTGCTCTGTTATATCTGGTAGGTGATAACGTGTCTCGCATCGGCAAGCAACCCATAAACATACCCAAGGGAACTACCGTTGTCCTGGAGGGTCAAAAAGTCACCGTCAAGGGCCCCAAGAATGTGAGCCTGGAGCGGACCATTCACCCGGCCATCGAAGTGCAAGTCGTAGACGGCCAGATCCGCGTGACGCGCCGCACCGACACCCGCCAGGATCGCGCCTTGCACGGTCTCACCCGGGCTCTTTTGGCCAACATGATCCACGGGGTCAATCAGGGTTACCGCAAGTCCATGGAAATCGTCGGCGTCGGTTACAAGACCGAGATGCGCGACAAGTCCCTCCTTTTCAATTTGGGATTCTCGCATCAGGTGCTGCTGCAACCCCCGCCCGGCATCACCTTTCAAGTTGAAAAGCCGACGCTCTTTCATATCAGCGGTGCTGATAAGGAATTGGTGGGGCAAGTGGCAGCCAAAGCCCGCGCCATCAAACCGCCCGATGCCTACAAGGGCAAAGGCGTCCGCCATTTGAACGAATACATCCGCCTCAAGGCCGGAAAGACGGCGAAGTAAGACTATGCAAGCGAAAATCAGCAAAACCGCCGCCGCTCGTCTGCGGCGCAAGAAACATATTCGCAAGGTGGTGCGCGGCAGCGCCGACCGCCCCCGGCTGGTGGTGCATCGCAGCTTGAAAGGGATCTACGCGCAATTGGTGGACGACGTCGGCTGCAAAGTCATCACCGGCGTCAACTGGCGCAACGCTGAAGTGCAAAAAGAACTGAAAGAGGCCAAGGGAAAAATCGCCGTTGCCTCGGCCGTCGGCAAGGCCCTCGCGGCCCTGGCGAAAAAGCATGGCATCGAGCGCGTGGTTTTCGACCGTAGCGGCTACCGCTATCATGGCCGCGTTAAGGCGATGGCTGACGGCGCTAGAAAAGGCGGACTGAGCTTTTAAGGAATCCGGATGGACAACAGAAGAGGCAGAAGAGGGCCCCAGCAAGAGCAGGCTCCCGGCGAATTTACCCTGATCGAACGCGTCGTTCACATCAACCGCGTGGCCAAGGTCGTCAAGGGCGGTCGGAATTTCTCCTTCAACGCCATTGTCGTCGTCGGCGATGGCAAGGGCCAGGTGGGGCAGTCCCTCGGCAAGGCCAATGAAGTCACCGACGCGATCAACAAGGGGACGGAACTCGCCAAGCGCAGCATGATCGAAGTTCCCTTGAAAGGAACGACGATCACACACCCCATCGTCGGCCGCTATGGAGCCGCTCAGGTTCTGCTGAAACCCGCTTCGCCCGGTACTGGTGTGATCGCCGGCGGCCCCGTTCGAGCGGTCATGGAGTGCTTGGGCGTGAAAGATGTACTGACCAAGGTGCTGGGGACCAATAACCCCCACAATGTCGTCAAAGCCGCCATGAACGGCCTGGCGCGTTGCCGCGACCTGCGATCCGTATCCCATCAACGCGGCGTGCCCGTCCGCCAGATTTTGGAAATGGATTAGTCCCATCATGAGCCAACTGAAGATCACTTATATTCGCAGCGCCATCCACTGCCCGCAAACCCACAAGAAGGTCATTCGCGCCCTGGGTTTGCGCAAGCTCCAGCAGACCGTAATTCAGCCGGATAATCCGGCCATTCAGGGGATGGTGAAAAAAGTTCAGCATCTGCTTCGCGTGGAGGGCATCAATGGCTGAAGAGACCAAGAAGGCTCTGGAACTGCATACCCTCCAGCCGGCCCCGGGATCGCGCACGCGCGAACGCCGTCTGGGACGCGGCACCAGCGCCGGTCAGGGGCGCACCTGCGGCAAGGGACACAAGGGCCAGAAAGCCCGATCCGGCTTTTCCTACAAGCCCGGTTTCGAAGGCGGCCAGATGCCATTGCACCGCCGTCTTCCAAAACGCGGATTCACCAACGCTCCTTTCCGCAAGGAGTTTCAGATCGTCAATCTGAAGCAGTTGAGCGTGTTCAAAGCCGGGCAGGAAATCAAGCCTGAAGACCTTCGAGCGCAGGGACTCGTCTCCAAGGGCCACGTTCCCGTGAAGCTCTTGGGGGATGGCGAAATTAAGGTGGCCTTGAAGCTCTCGGTGCACGCCGCTTCGGCCAGTGCTAAAGAAAAAATCAAGGCGGCCGGCGGCGAGGTTTCGCTCCTATGCTAAAAGGATTTCAGACCGCCTTCCGCATCCCGGACTTGCGTAAGCGGATCCTCTTCACGCTCGGCATCTTCATCGTCTATCGCATCGGAGGGCACGTCCCCTCCCCGGGCGTTAATGCCGAAGCCTTGGGCGAGTTCTTTCGCATGCAGCAGAACACCCTCTTCGGCCTGTACGATATGTTCGCCGGAGGAGCCTTCGGCAAAGCCACCGTCTTTGCTCTGGGCATCATGCCCTATATCTCCGCCTCCATTATTATCCAGCTCATGGGGACGGTGGTACCCTTCTTCCAGAAGTTGCAGAAATCGGGTGAAGAGGGGCGTAAGAAGATCACGCAGTACACGCGTTACGGCACCGTCGGCATTTCGGTGCTGCAGGCCCTGGGCGTTTCGATTTTCCTCGAATCCATCGTAACTCCCACGGGCGTTGCCGCCGTGCCGCATCCCGGCATGGCCTTCCGCCTCATGACCATGCTGACGCTGGCCACCGGCACGACCCTGATCATGTGGTTGGGCGAGCAGATCAGCGAGCGCGGTATCGGCAATGGCATTTCTCTCATCATCTTTATTGGCATCATTGATCGCCTGCCCTTCGCCGTCATGGACGAAATCCGCCAGTTCATGGGGGGCAACCGCACCCTGCTGATGGAAGTCTTCATGCTGGCTCTTTTCCTGGGTGTCACGGCCGCGGTGATTCTGCTCACCCAGGGCACGCGCAAGATCGCCGTGCAATATGCCAAAAAGGTGGTGGGCCGCAAAGTCTATGGCGGACAGAGGACGCACATCCCGCTGCGGGTCAATACCGCCGGCGTAATGCCCATCATTTTCGCGCAATCCATCATGTTTTTCCCTTCGACCCTGGCGACCTTCCTGCCGGAGTCGGGATTCAAGGACTGGCTGAATAACGCCTTCAACTTCGAATCCTTCACCTACATGGGCTTCTACGCCATTCTGATCATCTTCTTCACTTATTTCTATACGGCGGTAGCCTTCAACCCGGTGGACGTCGCCGACAACATGAAGAAATATGGCGGCTTCATCCCGGGTATTCGTCCCGGCAAAGCCACCTCCGATTTCATGGACAACATCCTGACGAAAATCACCCTGCCGGGCTCGATCTTCCTGGGGGTCATTGCCATTATTCCCAGTCTGATCACGCGCTATTCGAACGTCAATTACAATTACGCGTCCTTTTTTGGGGGCACGACCCTGTTGATTATCGTCGGCGTAGGTCTGGATACGTTGCAGCAGATAGAATCGCATCTGCTGATGCGGCATTATGACGGCTTCATGAAATCCGGTCACATCCGCGGGCGGCGCAGAATGTAGGGCGGGCGGCTTGAATTCGCCGCCGGCAGAGCCAGAGCGCAAATGAATTTAATCCTCTTAGGAGCCCCAGGTTCAGGTAAGGGCACTCAGGCCAAGCAGATCGCCAAGCGTTATAAGTTCCCGCATATTTCAACCGGCGACATCCTGCGCCAAGCGATTACAGAGGGGAATGCTCTGGGAAAGCAGGCTGAAGGCTCCATGAAGACTGGCGAACTTGTTCCGGATAAGATCATCCTGGGATTGATCGAAGAACGCCTGCAGCAGAAAGACTGCAAAGCCGGGGCTATTTTCGACGGCTTCCCCCGTACCATCCTGCAGGCCGATGGGTTGGAAGCCCTGCTGAAGAAAGTTAACCGTCGTCTGGATATTTGCTTGAGCCTGGAAGTTTCGGATGAACGCGTCGTCCAGCGTCTCTCCAGCCGTCGTATTTGCGGCGGATGTGGCAAGGATTACAATCTGATTTCCAATCCACCGCCGAAGGACAATCGCTGCGCCGTTTGCGGAAGCGAAATCATCCAGCGCACGGATGATCAGGAGGAGACCATTCGCAGCCGCCTGGCGGTCTACCGCCGGCAAACGCGCCCCTTGCAGGAATACTATTCCGGACGCGGCCTGCTCCATATCGTAGATGGTGACGGCGCGCCCGATGAGGTGCTGAAAAAGCTCTGCCGCTTGATAGATGATCACCCTAAAGAGCCCGCACGAAATTGAGCGCATTGGCAGAGCGTGCCAATTATTAATAGAGGTCTTTCGAGAAATCGCGCCGTTCATGCAGCCCGGCGCGTCGGCCGCCGAGATTGACCGGCATGTAGAAGAGGGGATACGCCGCCGAGGCGGCAGACCGGCCTTTAAGGGGTTCCCGAGTGCCGAAGGCGTCCCATTTCCCGCGAATGTTTGTCTTTCAATCAACAGGGAAGTGGTGCATGGCATCCCGGGCCGCCGGATTCTGGAAGCCGGGCAAATCGTCGGCCTGGATATCGGCGTGGAATTGGATGGCTACTACGGCGACGCCGCCCGTACCTATCTGATCGGCGAGGTTAGCGAGCCGTTGCAGCAATTGGTGGCCGCCGCCCGCGAAAGTTTGATGCAGGGGATAGACCAGGCCCGGAAAAATCGCCGGCTGTCGGATATTTCCCACGCCATTCAATCGTTCGTCGAAAAGCGGGGCTATTCTGTGGTGCGGGAGCTTAGCGGTCATGGCATCGGAAAATCCCTGCACGAAGATCCGCAGGTGCCCAATTTCGGTCTGGCGGGGCGCGGACCCAAACTTCAACCCGGCATGGTGCTGGCCATCGAACCGATGATCGCACTGGGCCGCGGCGAAGTGGTCACCGGCCAGGATGGCTGGACCGTCGAAACTCAGGATGGATCGCCCTCGGCGCACTGGGAAGAAACGGTGGTTATTACAGATCGCGAGCCCCTGATTCTTACTCGGGACGGCGAAGAACAGCGCGCGTAAATTCAACCGCGGCATCGAAATAGATTGAGGTCTCCGTGGCCAAGGAAGAAGCGATAAAGGTTGACGGTTCGGTCTTGGAAACGCTGCCCAATGCCACCTTTCGGGTGGAGCTGGAGAACGGCCACAAGGTGCTGGCTCACATCTCCGGAAAAATGCGCATGCATTTCATCAAGATTCTACCCGGAGACAAAGTGACGGTCGAGCTTTCGCCCTATGACCTGAATCGCGGGCGCATCATTTACCGCTACAAATAATACCAGGAGACGGATTATGAAAGTCCGCGCATCGGTGAAGAAAATTTGCGATAATTGCAAGATCATCCGCCGCCATGGCAAGGTTCGGGTGATCTGCAAAAACCCCAAGCACAAACAGCGTCAGGGGTAAGGCCGCCTTTGCCCGCGGCCGCCCAACTGCAGGAGGTTATGTGGCACGAATTGCCGGCGTAGATCTGCCCAAAGAAAAGCGTATTGAGGTCGCCCTGACCTATATCTATGGGATAGGGCCGGTTCTGGCCCGGCGCATTCTGGACAAAACCGGTGTCCATCCGAACACGCGGGTGCATTCGCTATCCGATGAAGATGCTCACAAGATCAACAGCCTGATCTCGTCCGAATTCAAGGTCGAGGGCCCGCTGCGCACCGAAGTCATGATGAACATCAAGCGTCTGATGGATATCGGCTGCTATCGCGGCATTCGCCATCGCCGCGGTCTGCCGGTGCGCGGCCAGAACACCAAGAACAACGCTCGTACGCGCAAAGGCAAGAAGAAATCCTCGCCGTCACACAAGAAGTAAGAGAGAGTCATCCATTGGCCAGAGTCAAGAAAAAGACCAAGAAGGAGAAGGTGGACGTCGTCGGAGTCGCTCACATCCAGGCCTCCTTCAACAACACCATCATCTCCCTGACCGACATCTACGGCAACGTCATCGTGCAGTCGTCGTCCGGTCATCAGGGTTTTAAGGGATCGCGCAAAAATACCCCCTTTGCGGCGACGCAGGCCGCCGCCGCCGCGGCTCGAGTCGCTCTCGGCTTGGGCATGAAGAAGATATCTGTCCTGGTGAAGGGCCCCGGAGCCGGCCGCGATTCGTCCGTCCGCTCCCTGCAGGCCGCGGGACTGCAAGTCACGTCAATTCGCGACGTCACCCCGATCCCGCACAACGGCTGCCGTCCCAGGAAAAAACGTCGCGTATAATTTGGTAGGAGTTTTGGGAATATGGCGAGATATACCGGTCCGGTTTGTAAACTCTGCCGCCGTGAGGGCGATAAGCTGTTTCTGAAGGGCGAACGCTGCGCCGGCGCCAAGTGCGCCTTCGAGAAGCGCGAGCAACCTCCCGGCCAGCACGGCCAAGGCCGCCGCTTCAAGCGTTCCGAATACGGAGATCAGCTTCGCGAAAAGCAGAAGATCAAGCGCAGTTATGGCTTGCTTGAAGGGCAATTCCACATCTTCTACGAAAGAGCTCTGCGCGAAAAGGGTATTACCGGTCAGCAGCTCCTGACGCTGCTGGAAAGCCGTCTGGACAACATCGTCTATCGCATCGGCTTCGCCCCTGGACGCAAGGCCGCCCGCATATTGGTGCGGCATCGGCACATCGAAGTCAACAACCGCATCGTGGACATCCCCTCTTTTATCCTGAATCCGGGCGACGTCATCAGGGTGCGCGAGAAATCCCGCAAGCTGGGCGTGATCCATGACGCTATGAAACGCGTCAAGGAAGGCAAACTGGTGCCCTACCTGGAATTAGATAAGGCCAAGATGGAAGGCATCTTCCGCGAATATCCCACTCGCGAAGCCATCCCAATGCGTGCCCGCGAACAGATGGTGGTCGAGCTTTATTCGAAGTAATCCGGCCATACGCACACACCGAATGAACGATCAAAATGGTCATTTAAAAGGCGATCGCAAATGAACGGCTCCAATTTTCAAATGCCCGAATCGGTCGAACTGGATGAGGCAACCTATTCTTCCACTTTCGGCAGATTCTACCTGCAGCCGCTGGAACGGGGCTATGGAGTCACCGTGGGCAATTCCATCCGCCGCGTGCTCCTGGCTTCGCTGCCCGGAGCGGCCATCGTCTCCTTGAAAATAGACGGCATCCTGCACGAATTCTCCACCATCCCCGGAGTCCTCGAGGATGTCTCGGAAATCGTTCTGAATCTCAAGGCCATCCGCCTGAAGCTGATGAACCGCAAGCCCGACAAGGTCATGTTGCAGTTTAAAGGCCCGGGCGAAATCAAGGCGGCGGACATTCAGAAGGGTAACACCGATTTTGAAATCTTGAATCCCGAGCAGCACATTGCGACCCTGGAAGATGATGCCGAGGTGCGCTTTGAGTTGCTGATCCGGCGCGGGCGCGGGTATATTCCGGCGGAGGAGAATCGTCTGCTCGATCAGCCGATCGGCACCATCCCCTTGGATGCCATCTACACGCCCATTCGCAACGTCACCTATCGCGTGGAAAACACCCGCATCGGGCAGCGAACCGACTATGAAAAGCTGATTCTTGACGTGACCACCGACGGCTCCATCACCCCCGACGACGCTCTAACCATGGCCGGCCGCATTCTGCGCGATCACATCCAGCTCTTCATCAACTTCGATATCAAGGCGCGCGAGGAAGAGCGCGACCATGAGATTGACGAAGAGGTCCTGCGCATCCGCAAGCTGCTGAAGAAGTCCGTGGATGAGCTGGAACTATCAGTTCGCAGCGCTAACTGTCTGAAAGAAGCCAAGATCCGTTCCATCGCCGATCTGGTCAGCCGCGACGAGGCGGAGATGCTCAAGTTCAAAAACTTCGGGCGCAAGTCTCTGACGGAATTGACCGAAATCCTGAAAGAGCACGGCCTCGAATTCGGAATGGATGTGGAACGCTACCTGGGTCCGGACGCGCGGCGCCGCCAGCCGGTCGCGCCGGTGGCCGATACGGAATGATTACGGATTAATATCCTGCCATGAGACACGGAATCCATAAGGCTCAATTAAACCGCACGGCCAGTCATCGCCGCGCCCTTTTTTCCAGCCTCGCCTGCGCTTTGATCAAGGAGCGCCAGATTCGAACCACCACCGCCAAGGCCAAGGCCGTGCGCCCCTTCGTCGAGCGCATGGTTACCTTTGCCAAGAAGGGCGACCTGGCCAGCCGCCGCCATGTAGCCCGCTTTCTGCAGCAAAAAAGCGTGGTGAAGGAGCTCTTTGAGCACATCGGTCCCTTCTACGCCAAGCGCCACGGCGGCTATACGCGCATCATGAAGTTGGGCGTGCGCCGCGGCGACGCTGCGCCTTTGGCAATTCTCGAATTTGTGGATCGGGAAGGCATGGGCGGCAAGAAAGAAGAAACCAAGAAAGAGGCCGCCGCGAAATCCAAAAAAGCGGCCAAGAAGGCGGCACAGGAGCCCAGCGCGGAAGGCGCGAAGTAGCGGGGCCTTGATGCAATGAACAAGAAAGCAACTCCCCGGAGTTGCTTTTTAATTGGCGGATCGATAAACGGAAATATTACAGCAGGAGCGCGAGGCGCGCCTGTTCATCATGGCACAGTTCTAATTTTCGGGGAGGCACCCTCTGGCCATCCGCATCGTGCGTTAGAATGAGGTAGCACTGATGCGGCGTCTCGGGATGAAATCGGGCCACGGCTCCTCGCCAGCCGCAATAGCTCTCATTCGTCGCCGACAAAATCTTCACCGGACTGCCCACGGGAAAGATCTGCACCATCTTGGTCAGAACTTTGACCACGTTGCGGTTAAACTCGCTGGGGCTGCGCTTCGAAATATTTTCGAGAGCCTGTTCGGGAGTCAGGGGCGGCGCATAGGCTCCGGAGGTCAGCACGTCATACGCGTCCGCGACACTAAGGATTTCCGCCAACCGGTAAATTTCTCCCGGCCGATAAGCGGCGCTGACTCCCGGCGATCTGGCTGATCCTTTCAGGCCATCGGGAAATCCCAGGCCATCCTGCCGTTCATGATGCTGCTGGATGGCGGCGCACTCGATAAACGTATTATCCGAACTGTTCAGCACGATTTGAGCGCCCACGTAAGGGTGATTTCGGTACTGCGGGTCAGATGGAATCATGTTGGCGCGGCCCGGTTCGCAAAGTGCGGCCTTCCCTACGTCATGTAGCAGAGCGGCCAGAGCCAGTTGCCGCAATTCCCGAAAGATCATATTAAAGTTGATTCCCAGCAAAACGGCGATGATCATCGTATCCACGCCGTGCTGCATCTGGTAAAGCCCCTGGGCTTTTAGCAGCAGGCAGGGGAGCTGTTGGCTGTTCTCTTCCAGAATGTCCTCGATGACCTGATAGGCCTGATCCCGCAATCTCGGCATCGGCATTTTGGGGCCGGATCGGATCTTCGCGGAGAAATCGGCGGATAGCGTCGCAGCGCCGGGCGTGGAAGCCTGCCTCAGGGGCGCCAGGCTGTCCAAGCATTGACTCATGAGCATCTGCGTGCTGGCGTACAAATTCGAATTCACTAGTTCAACCGGCTGAACTTCTTCGAATCCCTGTTCCTCGATGAAAATGCCCAAAAATCCCAGTTCCGCCAGCCGCTGCATAAAGTACCCGTCGAGAATTTGTCCGCGGCCCAGCAGCAATTCGCCCCGGGAACCTAGCACATGCCGTCCTAAAAGCGTGCCAGGTTCCAACTCTGCAAGGGAACAGTAGCGCATTTTGAGGGAGTTTGCCTCTTAGAACATTGTAAAGTTAGTTTTTCCAACAAGCAAAGTCAAGCCCTTCTCGATCAATTCTAACCCTGGCGCATGCTGGATCGAATCCGCAACTTCTGCATTATCGCTCACATTGACCACGGCAAGTCCACCCTGGCGGACCGCCTGCTGGAATTGACGGGCACGGTTTCGCCCCTGCAGGGGCGCGAGCAGATCCTGGATGACATGGATCTGGAGCAGGAGCGGGGCATTACCATCAAAGCTCATCCTGTGAGCATGGCCTACCGCGATCCCGAGCTGGGTGATTTCAACCTGAACCTGATTGATACTCCGGGGCATGTGGATTTTTCTTACGAGGTCAGCCGCAGTTTGGCGGCCTGCGAAGGGGCGGTCTTAGTCGTGGACGCCACTCAGGGCGTTCAGGCGCAAACTCTGGCTAACCTCTACCTCGCCTTGGATCACGATCTAACAGTAATCCCTGTCGTCAATAAGATAGACCTGCCTTCTGCTCAAGTCGAAGAGGCCATCTCGCAGCTCCTGGATCTCCTGGGCTGCGACAGATCCGAAATCTTGAGCGTCAGCGCCAAAAACGGCCAGGGTGTTCCCGACTTGCTGAAGGCCATTGTGCGCCGCATTCCAGCCCCCAAAGGCGATCCCCAAGCCCCGCTGCGCGCGTTGATTTTCGATTCCATCTTCGATACCTATCGCGGCGCCGTCCCCTATATTCGCATTTTTGATGGCACGCTGGAAAAGGGCATGCCCATCATGTTCTTCAGCAATCAGAAGCAGTATCTGGCCGAAGAACTGGGTGTGCATATTCTGGGACGTAAGGTGGAGAGCCGGCTTGAGGTCGGTCAGGTAGGCTATGTCATCCCCGGCTGCAAAAACGTCCGTGAAACCCGCGTCGGCGACACCATTACCGAAGCGAAGCGCCCCACGGATAACCCCTTGCCGGGCTTCAAGGTCATCAAACCGATGGTCTTCTCGGGCCTCTATCCCGCCGCCAGCGAAGATTACACCAGCCTGCGCGATTCCCTCGATAAGCTGGCCTTGAATGATGCCGCTTTCACCTGGGAGCCCGAGACCTCGCAGGCACTCGGCTTCGGTTTCCGCTGCGGCTTCCTGGGCCTCCTGCACATGGAAGTCGTGCAGGAACGGCTGGAACGCGAATTTGGCCTGAATCTCATCACCACTCTGCCCAATGTCGAGTATCGGGTGACTTTGGAAAACGGCGAAGAGCTTTTAATCGAAAATCCCGCCAAGATGCCTCCCGTCAGCCGCCAGACCCTCGTGGAAGAGCCCTATATTTCAGCCCAAATCATCACGCCGACGGAGTACCTCGGAGCTATCATGAAATTGGCTCTCGACCGCCGCGGCATCTATAAGAGCACGGATTATCTGGAGGGAAATCGCCTCGATATCCACTACGAATTTCCGCTGGCGGAAGTGATCTACGATTTCTACGATCGTTTGAAATCCATTTCGCGGGGATACGCTTCTCTCGATTACCAGTTCAGTGGCTATCGCGAAGCGGACATTGTGCGGCTGGATGTTCTGTTGAACGGCGAGCCGGTGGACGCACTCTCGGCCATCGTGCATCGCGAAAAAGCCTTCGAATGGGGGCAGAAACTCGCGTCGAAGCTGAAGCATGTTATCCCCCGCCAACTCTTCGACGTCGCCATTCAGGCCGCCATCGGTTCCAAGGTCATCGCGCGCACCAACGTGCGAGCCCTGCGCAAGAACGTCACCGCCAAATGCTACGGCGGCGACATCACCCGCAAGCGCAAGCTGTTGGAGAAGCAGCGCGAAGGCAAACGCCGCATGAAACAGATCGGATCGGTGGAAATTCCCCAGGAAGCCTTCATGGCGCTCCTGCGCGTGGATGACGAGCATTGACCCCCGGCGGGCCGCAAATAAAATGGGAACTTGCACAAATGTTTAGGGTTTAACTATTAAAGGATACTTGGGATCAAGCATGTGGGAAAACATCGTCAAAGCCTGGAAAGCTTATCGCGGCTGGGTGAATAAGCGCAAGGAGAAGCGCGAGGCTCGCCGCCGCGCTAAGGGCGTGGTGCGCGACTGGCTGGAGTTTATCGTCACTCTGACCATCATGGTCTTCTTCATTCGCACCACCGTGGTCGAGGCTTACCGCATCCCTTCGAGTTCCATGGAGGATACCCTGCTGATCGGCGATTTCCTCATGGTCAATAAATTCCTCTACGGCATCCGCACACCGGACTGGATCGGCATCCCCTTCACGAAGATTGGCTTTGGCGTCCCCCACACCCGCCTGCCCGCTCTGCGCCAACCCCAGCGCGGCGACGTCATCGTCTTCAAGTATCCCCGGGATCCCAGCCAGAACTACATCAAGCGCTGCGTCGGCCTGCCCGGCGACACCCTTGAAATCCGCGATAAGATGCTCATCGTGAATGGTCAGCGCTTCCAGGATCCCGCCAAGGCCAAATATGCCGACTGGCGCGTGCTTCCCGACGGCGTTCAGCAGCCGGATATCGTGCCGCGCAACGCCGGCAACCGTGATAATTACGGGCCCATCGTGGTGCCGCACGACTGCTATTTCATGATGGGCGATAACCGCGACAACTCCGCCGACAGCCGCTATTGGGGATTTCTACCACGCGACAATGTCGTGGGCAGAGCCATGGTCCTATATTTCTCCTGGGACAAGTACATCCCTTTCTACCGCTTCTACGATTCCATCCGCTGGAAACGGATCGGATCGCTAATCCATTGAGCTGAGCATCACGCATCACGATAAGGGCGGATCATCAAATCCGCCCTTTTGCTTTGCGGAAAGCATTTTCCCCCCTTTCCCCTTGACATTTGTGCGAAATAGAGATAAATTGATAGATAAATTGAATGTAATGCAATTTTTTAAGCTTGGTGCTATACATATGATCTGATCGCGAGAGCAGGCCGACCTGCATGCCGTGGAGGCGGATCGCCATGACGAAAAATCGAATACCGACATACCAAGGGCGCTGTCGAACTCAGCCTGAAAAGGCTGGGTTCCATGGCGCCTTTATATCTCATATACCAAAGATAGCCATAAATAAAGTAGGAAGGGGATCAAAATGAACGGCAAAATCATCATCGCTCTTATTTGCCTGGTGCTGACAGGATTTCAATCGCTGAACGCCGCGGAAGGCGACTCCCTCTGGTCGCGCACCTTTGGAGGCGGCAGTAATGACTACTGCAAATCCGTCATTGAAACCAGCGATGGGGGCTTTGTTATGGCTGGAATCACTGCTTCCTTAGGTTCGGGCGGCAACGATATGTGGCTGGTGAAAACAAACGCCCCGGGGGACTCCCTCTGGTCGCGCGCCTTTGGCGGCAGTGGCAATGACTACTGCAATTGCGTCATCCAAACCAGCGACGGCGGATTCTTGCTGGCGGGAGTCACCAATTCCCTCGGCTCTGGCAGCGATGATATGTGGCTGGTGAAAACCGACGCTCAGGGGGATTCTCTTTGGTCTCGCACAATTGGAGGTGCCTCGGATGATCGAGCCCGCGCCGTCCTCGAGACGGCCGATGGCGGTTTCTTGGTGGCCGGCGAATTCTATTATTTGGGATCAGGATGGAATGATATGGCCCTGGTCAAGTTAAACGCGCAAGGCGATTCGCTCTGGTCGCGTATTTATGGAGGCTCCGGCTACGACGAGACCAATGCCCTCATTGAATCGAGCGATGGCAGTTTCTTGCTGGCGGGCTATACAGATTCGTTCGGTTCGGGCCTGGGCGATATGTGGCTGGTAAATGTCAGTCTGCAGGGTGACTCCCTCTGGTCGCACACCTATGGCAGGAGTGGCAATGACTACTGCAACTCCGTCATCCAGACCAGCGATGGCGGCTTCCTGCTTGCCGGAGTGACAAACGTCGGCCTTGGCTCCGATGATATGTGGATGGTGAAAACGAACTCGCAGGGTGATTCCCTCTGGTCTACCATCGTCGGAGATTGGTCCGATGATCGGGCTCTGGCCGCCATCGAGGCCGCCGATGGTGGTTTCCTTATGGCGGGACATGAATATTTTCTCGGTGCGGGATGGAATGACATGTGCCTGGTGAAAACCGATTCCGCGGGCAGTGTCCTCTGGCTGCGCCTTTACGGGGGGAGCGGATATGATGAAGTTCACGATCTCATTAAAATCAGCACGGGCGACTACCTGCTGGCGGGATACACCGATAGTTACGGCTCCGGCATGGGCGACATCTGGATGCTCTGTGCGGAAGGATTATTCCTTCCAGAGATCGAACTGTCCGACTCCTTTCTGGACTTTGGCGCCATCGCCATCGGCCAGTCAGCGGATCTGACGCTCACCATCTACAATGTTGGGCGAGATACCTTGGTTTTATACAACTGCGCCTGCGGCTTGACCGCCTTCTCGACCAACTGGAATCCAGCGGACAGCCTCATCCTGCCCGGAGATAGCCTCGAGATCATAGTGACATTTGCACCTGAAGATAGTGGTAGCTACCTTGATACCCTCTGCATCGAAAACAACTGTGAACTGTGCGGAGTTGAGCTTTTGGGTCATGGCGAGGCTTTGGGAATCTCCAATCCGGCCTCCGCCATCCCCGACGCATTCGCTCTGCGTGGCCCCTATCCCAATCCGTTTAATCCGGCGACGACATTCAAGATCGAGCTGCCGATGGCGAGCTGGGTGAAACTGGAGATTTATGACATTGGCGGGAAATCCGTGGCAACGGTCATTGAGGGCTGGCGTGCGGCGGGGTATCACGACGTTCCCTTCGACGGCAACAGCTTGTCATCGGGAGTGTATTTGTACCAGCTTGACGCCGATGACTTCACCACTTCCGGCAAAATGGTGTTGCTGAAATAGACTAGAAAGGGGCGTCTTCACAAGATAGCCTAAATGATATGAAATAGTTGGATCTTATAAAGATCCATATCAAAAAGGAGAGCATCATGACCCGCAAACTCATCATCGCTCTGCTGTGGGGGACGCTGTCCCTCTCGTTCGCGCAGGCGGACACCATCATCCCGGGCGGCTATGTGTCCGGCACCTGGACCCTGGCGGGATCGCCGTATCAGGTGCAGGGGAATATCACCATTCATGGAGATTCAACGCTAAACATCGAACCAGGCGTACTGGTCAACTTCCTCGGGGGTTCTTTATGCACCGTGAACGGTTGGCTGGAATCAGTGGGCACAGAAGCCGATTCCATTTACTTTGCCGGGGGTAACGGCTTTGATTTCCAAGACGCGCCGGACAGCAGCCATCTTGTTTACTGCAGCATGATAATACCTTCCATCCCGGTAAGATGCAATAACTCCAATCCGGTGATCTCCCACAGCTCATTCGACGGTTTTACATATGCGATTTACGTAATAAACCCCAGTAGTCCACGTATCTCCAATTGCCTTATCAGCAACACCGCCACCGGGATTTTATGGGGCACCAACGCCAGTGCGACTATCAGCGGTTGCATTATCACCGACACATACGATGGGGGAGTGCGCAAGACTGGTGGGAATCTGACGTTCATCGATTGCAATATCAGCAATAACAAGAGAAGTGGCGGGCCTGGAGGAGGAGTCTCCTCAAGCAGCGGCAACGTTAGCTTCATCGACTGTACGATCAGTAATGATACTTCGTACTGGGACGACGGGGGCGGGGTTTCGTGTTACAACGGCACGGCAACCTTCACCAACTGCACGATCAAGGGTAACTATGCACAGGATTTGGGCGGTTCCCCTTACATTGGCGGAGGCGGGATTTCTCTTTACAATGCCAACGCCATCCTTTCCTATTGCACAATTTTCGACAATATAGCCGTACCGCATGGTGGAGCGATTTCGATCTATAACAGCGGTAATCTAAGCATTGACCACTGCACCATTGATGGAAATGAGGCAGATTGCGGGATGTATCCAGGCTCCGCCATAGTTGTCCTGGGCAGCAGCACCACAGCCGATATCACGAACAGCATCATCTCTAATAACTATAGCTGGACCAGCAGCGGACGTGCCATATACACTGAGGGCACGCTTACGGTTGAATATTCGGATTTCTACCACAATTATCCGGGGGGTGATATCAGCGGCAACATACCCACAGGATTCGGTGTTCTCGATTCCACCAATACCAACGGCGATTCCTGCGATGTCTACAACAATATTTTCCTCGACGCGATGTATGCGGACACCGCCAACTACGACTATCACCTGACCGAAGGCTCGCCCTGCATTGACGCGGGCGACCCGACTTCACCTCACGATCCGGACTCCACAATTGCCGACATCGGCCGATACTTCTTCGACCAGCGTATGCCGGATATCGAGCTTTCGGCTTCGCTGCTCGATTTCGGCGCCGTCACCATCGGTGCCTCAGCGGATCTGCCGCTGACCATCTACAATATCGGCGGCGATACGCTGGCGCTTTATGACCTCGCGTGCGATCTGTCGGTCTTCACCACCAACTGGAATCCATCGGACAGCCTCGTCCTGCCCGGCGATAGTCTCGAGATCACCCTCACCTTCGCGCCCGAAGACAGCGGCAGTTATCTCGACACTCTCTGCATCGAAAACAACTGTGAACTGTGCGGAGTTGAGCTTCTGGGTCATGGCGAGGCGCTGGGAGTCTCCGATCCGATCTCCGGCATCCCCAGAGAGTTCGCTCTGCGTGGACCTTATCCCAATCCGTTCAATCCAATGACGAACTTCAGGATCGAATTACCCGTGGCGAGCCGAGTGAAGCTGGAAATTTATGACATTAGCGGGAAATCCGTAGCCACTGTCCTCGAGGGCTGGCGTGCGGCAGGGTATCACGATGTTTCCTACGATGGCAGCGGGCTGACATCCGGTGTCTACTTGTACCGCTTGAACGCCGCCGACTTCACCGCCAGCGGCAAAATGGTGCTCATGAAATAATTCCATCAGGGAGGACAGAGGCGAAGCCTCCCTAGCGGGACATTCTTGTATGTCATGGTCAGGCAGGTCCGAAGGACTCCTTCGGAGAATGCCTGACCTCCCCCATAATCGAGAGGGCGCGGCACGCCGCGCCCTTACTACTGTGTCTCGAATTCTGAATCCCCTAATCTATTCTCCCCTCTTCATTCCAATAAAACCTCGTCATCCCCTCCGGCGTGGCGATCAGCAAGTAATCGCCATCCAGCAGCAGCGCCGTCACGCGGTTATCAATCAATCCATCCACTTCGGTATATTGATGCCAGCGATTGCGCGCCCGGTCAAATTTCCACAATCCCTGATCGGTTCCCACCCAAACCAGCGAATCCTTCGCCAGAATCGCATTCACCGCCGCGCCTTTGAAAAACGCCTGAGAGGGGAAACCCGTCTGCTTCAAATGCTGTTTGTCCACGACCTCAATCCCCGTTGTCCGCCCCAGCCACACCTCATCGGAAATCGAGTGCAAAGCGTGCACTGCCCCGCCGACGCCTCCTTCCAGGCCGAGATAGTGGCCCTCGCCGGTTGCCCGATCCAGCCGGAATAGCCCTTGTTCCCCTCCGACCCAGAGCGCTTGTGAATCCACCGCCAGCCGGTAGCCCGGCTGATTGCGCAGAGCCGTATGCTCAAGCCGCCGGATGGGTCCCTTGGGAAGATATAGCACGTTGACCCCATCCTCAGTCCCGATCCAGACTGTATCCTTCTGCGCCGCCACGGCCAGAGTCTGATTCGACCATAGTCCGTCGAACAGAGTCCAGGTGCGGCAGGTGCCATCCTTCAGATCAACCTGTGTCAGACCGTAGTCTGTGGCGGCGAGGAGCCACTTGCCCGTGACCGTCAGGTCGCTGATCCAGGAGCTTTCAAAACCGGCCTTATAGTGCGGTTCCAGATGATCCCAAACGTTAATGTCGCGCTTCCAGAAGGTGATCCCCTTATCGCGATTATGGCCGCCAAAAATAAACCAGCCTTCGCCTCGCGACATCGCCCGGACGTCATTGCCGAACAGCCCCAGTTCCCACATCACTCCCCGCTGCATGCGGGTATCCAATTGCAGCACCCCAATATCCCTAACGGCTATCCAGCGATTCCCCCAGCCGTCATCGGCGAACGCTCCCAAATCGTGCGGGCGTAGTTCGCTATCCATGATGCTCCCTGTGCCCGGCTGGAAATAACGTCTCCCTGAAATGGTCGGCCCCGGCAAATCTATGAAAATCGCGGCTTCCGCTGGTGCACTCTGTGGTGGCTCAAACGAATGATCAGAACCGGTCCAATATTCGGCTGCCGGATCGTATAGATACGCGCCGCGGGAAGTCAGAACGGCTACCTGGTTATATTCCTGCAGGAAATCCACATTTACCGCGCTGCGCAGATCAATGCTCTCTTCCAGCCCGCGGACGATGCACCAGGGTGAAAGCCAGGTCTGCTTATAGCGATCCCAGCGCAGAACGCCTCCGTTGGTGGCCAGATAGACCTGCTGTGATCCTACGGCGATATCATACACCTGCCGAAAGCTGCCATACGAAGTCCAGACATATTCTCCATATTGCATCTGCGCCAGAGTGGGGGCAGCGGAAGCGCTGATGATCAGGACGGCGGCAAGGTGGCGCCAGGATGGATGAATGATAGGCAGTGAAGAATTCAAGCGGGATTCCTTTCGGTTTTCTGTTGAACGGGAATCAAGCCAAGTTTTCTCCCAATTTTCCCAAATATACCAAAAAGAGCTTGACTGGCGAACATGACTTTTGTATTATTTCTAACTATGGAATTTTGGGAATTTTAGGAGCGAAACACTCGCCTGAGCCGGTGGGCGGCAAAGGAAATAGACTCTGGAGGAAACGATGCCGTTGATGGATTCCAACAGCGGTAAAATCCGCAAGAAATACACCATTGCCGAATTAGAGTGTGAAGCGCGTCGCATGCGCGCCTATAATCTGGTCGCTCTGGCGGCGGCCGGATCCGGACACTCCGGTGGTACGCTGTCAATTATGGACGTCACCACGGCGCTCTACCTGCACAGCGCCAACCTGGATCCGAAGAATCCCAATTGGGACGGCCGCGACCGCATCATCTGGTCCACCGGCCATAAGGCGCCCTCCCTTTACTTGGGTCTGGGGTTCGCTGGTTTCTTCGAACTGGACGACGTTGTTCTCCTGCGCAAGCTTTGGTCTCCCTTCCAGGGGCATCCCCACTGGCATAAGCTGCCCGGCATAGAAGCCTCAACGGGATCACTTGGCCAGGGTCTCTCGATAGGGGTCGGCCTCGCTTTGGCCGCCAAAATGGATAAAAAGGATCATCGCGTGTTCGCGATTACGGGCGATGGCGAGCATCAGGAAGGTCAGATCTGGGAGGCCGTCATGGAGGCCGGCCACTTCAAGCTTGATAATCTGATCTGCATCGCCGACATGAACCGCCTGCAGATTGACGGCTGGGTCCAGGACGTCATGGAGGTGGAGCCGCTGGACCAGAAATATCGCGCCTTCGGCTGGAACGTCATGGATATTGACGGTCACAGCATGGCCGCCGTGGTCAAAGCGCTGGAAGACGCCCGCAATTTCAAGGGCAAGCCGACCTTGATTCTGGTTCGCACGGTCAAAGGCAAAGGCGTCTCCTTCATGGAAAACGTCGCTGGCTGGCACGGCAAATCGCCCAGCAAGGACCAGATGCTTCAGGGATTGGAAGAGTTGGGCATGAAAGACGTCGTGCCCCACCAACAGCTCTTCGACCGCGCCAATAAGTATCAGGCCTGGGTGGACGTCGAGCTGGAAAAGAAACAGCCCAAATTTTCCAAGAATTACTGGTGGAATTCCCAGGACGTCATGAAGGTGAAGATGGATCCAACGCGCCTGGGTTTTGGCCGCGCCCTAAAGAAACTGGGCGGCGATGAGCGCGTCATCTGCTTCGGCATGGATATTTCCGGATCCATCGCCATCAGCCAGTTCTACGAAGATCACCCCGAGCGCAAGCCGCGATTCATTTCCGTCGGCATCGCCGAACAATCCGGCACGGCCGCCGCTGCGGGACTGGCCCGCGAAGGCAAACTTCCCGTGATCGGCACCTACGGCGTGTTCTCCTCGGGACGCAACCTCGATCAGGTGCGCACCACCGTGGCCTACGGCGAATTTAACGTCATGATTGCAGGTGCTCACGGCGGCGTCTCCGTCGGCCCGGATGGAGCCACCCACCAGGCTTTGGAAGACATTTTCAACATGATCGGCATTCCCGGGATGAACATCAGCGTTCCCTGTGATGCTATCGAAACCGAAAAGGCTACCGGACATCTGCTGCTGAACGTCAAGGGGCCCAAATTCGTCCGCTTCGCGCGTGAAGCCACCCCCATTGTCACGACCGAAAGCACCCCCTTTGTGTACGGCAAAGCCAATGTCAGTCGTCTGCGTAGCATCAAAGAGAACATGATAGATTCCTTCGAAACTGTGCTGGCTTCAAGCTATAAAAATGAGAAGGAGAATCTCTCCATTATCGCTTGCGGGCCCATGGTGCCCGAAGCCATGCGCGCGGCCTGGATCCTGAAATCTGAATTCGGCCTCGAAACCCGCGTCATCAACATGCACACCTTGAAGCCGCTGGACAAGGAATCCATCGTCCGCGCCGCCGTGGAAACGGGCGTCATCATTACCGCCGAAGAGCACCAGATTGGCGGATTGGCGAACATCGTGGCCGCGGCCATTCTGGAAGATCCGCGCTGCCACAGTCGCGGCGTCAAATTCGGTTCCATCGGCGTCAAAGACCGCTTCGGCGAATCCGGCGCGCCGTGGGAACTGATTAAGGAGTTCGAAGTTTCCGCCGAGCATATCGCCAAGAAGGCGAAGGAATTGACGGGATAAAACAAAAACAGCGATGAAGACATAAATCATCCGGGACCGACGAGTCCCGATTTATGGAGAAAAACATGTTAGCGACCCGCATGAGCCGTCTGGGCACCGAAACCGCCTTCGAAGTGCTGGCCAAAGCCAAAGCCTTGGAAGCCCAAGGCAAACATATGATTCATCTCGAAATCGGCGAACCCGATTTCGATACTCCTAAAAATATCACCTTCGCCGCCATGAAGGCCTTGACCCACGGCGAAACGCATTACAACCCGTCACCGGGCATTCCGGCCTTGCGCCAGGCGATTGCCGAAGACGTCTCCAAGCGCCGTGGCATTGATGCCAGGCCGGAAGAGGTCGTTGTCACGCCAGGAGCCAAGCCCATCATGTTCTTCGCCCTGCTGGCGCTGGTGAACGAGGGCGATGAAGTCATCTATCCCAATCCCGGATTCCCCATCTATGAATCCGTGATCAACTTCATCGGCGCCAAAGCCGTCCCCATCGCCCTGCGCGAAGAGTACGAGTTTCGCTTCAACATGGATGAGTTTAAAAAACTCGTCAACAACAAGACCAAGCTGATCATCATCAACACGCCGCAGAATCCGACCGGCGGCGTCCTGACCCGGGAGGACATCGAAGAGATCGCCAAGATCGCTCAAAAATTCGGCTGCTGGGTGCTCTCCGATGAAGTCTATTGCAATATCATCTATGAAGGCGAGCATTATAGCATCACCAAGATCCCCGGAATGCGCGAACGCACTATCCTGCTCGACGGTTTTTCCAAAACCTATGCCATGACCGGCTGGCGCTTGGGTTACGGAGTTATGCCCGTTAAGCTCGCCGAATGGGTGGCGCGTTTGCAGACCAATTCCAACTCCTGCGTCAATACCTTTGTTCAGCACGCCGGCATCGAAGCCATTCGTGGCCCGCAGGATGACGTTTATCGCATGGTCGCGGAATTCAAACGCCGCCGCGACGTCATCGTGGATGGCCTGAACAAAATCCCGGGCTTCAAATGCTTGAGGCCGCACGGCGCCTTCTACGTTTTCCCCAATATCAAAGGGACGGGCAAAACCAGCCCCGAACTGGAGCAGTATCTTTTGGATGTGGCCAATGTGGCTGCGCTCTCGGGCACTTCATTTGGTGAGTTCGGCAAGGGCTATCTGCGCTTCTCCTATGCCAATTCCGTGGAGAATATCCAGATCGCTCTCGATCGCGTTCACAAAGCGATCTCTAAATTGAAGTAGGGGATCATGAGTCAAAGTCCTGAATCCGGGGCGGTCAAAAGAACTGCCTTATACGATATACACGTCGCTTTGAGCGGGAAGATGGTGCCTTTTGCTGGATATTGGATGCCGGTGCAATATCCCACCGGCATCGTGGCGGAGCATCGTCGCGTGCGCGCGACCGTTGGAGTTTTCGACGTTTCGCATATGGGCGAATTTGAATTCAAGGGCCCGGACGCGCTGACGTTCCTAAATTGGATCACCATCAACGATGTCGCGAAATTGGCCGTCGGCCAGGTGCAGTACTCCGCCTTCTGTTATCCCGACGGCGGCCTGGTGGATGATCTGCTGGTCTATCGCTTGCCGGATCGTTACATGATGGTGGTCAACGCCGCCAATTTGCCCAAAGATCATGATTGGGTGATCGAACATTTGCCCAAGTCGGGAGTACAATTCGCGGATCGCTCCGACGGCTTTAGCCTGCTGGCCATCCAGGGGCCGAAATCGCGTGACCTCCTGAAAAAGATCACCCCCGTCAATCTGGACGACTTGGCATATTACCACTTGGTGGAAGACACCGTGGCAGGACTGCCCGCCATCATTGCTCGAACCGGCTATACCGGCGAACTAGGCTACGAAGTTATGGTCAAGAATGCTCACGCCGTGCGTCTCTGGGAAGCCGCCTTTGAAGCCGGCCGGCCCTTTGACGTCGAACCGATCGGCCTGGGCGCGCGCGATACTCTGCGCCTGGAAATGAAATATTGCCTCTACGGCAACGACATAGATGCCATGACCAATCCCCTCGAAGCCGGCCTGGGCTGGATTACCAAGCTGGATAAAGGTGATTTCATTGGTCGAGAGGCGCTCCTGACGGTCAAGCAACAAGGCCTGAAGCGCAAGTTGGTCGGTTTCACGGCGCAGGGCAAGGGCCTCCCGCGCCACGGTTCTCCAATTTTTAAAAAAGGAAATGAAGCGGGCCTTGCGACCAGCGGCAACTTTTCGCCGATCCTGGAGGTCGGCATTGGCTTGGGTTACGTGCCGGTGGGCGTGAGCGAGGTGGGAACAGAATTGGAGCTGGACCTGCGCGGCCGCAAACTGCCCATCACCATCGTCAAGACTCCTTTCGTCCCCTCTCATGTGATGTGAAACCTCAAGATATGAAAATTGAAATTTACTTTACGCCTCAGGAATTCACCGAAGAACGCCTGAAGGATCAAACTGCCGTGGTCGTGGACGTGCTGCGTTCCTGCACCACCGTCTGCGCGGCGCTGGCCGCCGGCGCCAAGGAGATCATTCCCGCCGAATCGGTCTCTTCGGCCATCGAACTGGCGTCCCATCTGTCCAAGGACGCCATTCTGCTGTGCGGCGAACGCGAAGGCAAACTGATTCAGGGATTTCACCTCGGCAATTCGCCCCTGGAATATCTCCCGGAAACCGTCAAAAATAAGACACTCGTCTTCGGCAGCACCAACGGTTCGCCGGCAGTGGTGAAGACCCGGCTGGCGCGTCGGACGCTGATCGGCTCCTTTGTAAATCTCTCCAGCGTCGTGGACGGCCTGGCGGCCGCCTCGGATCCTATTCATATCATCTGCGCCGGTAAGGCGGGCCAGTTTGCTCTGGAGGACGCCGTTTGCGCCGGCAATATTTTATCCGAACTCCGGCCGCGGTGCGGAGGAACCTTGGAACTGAGCGATGGGGCCACGGCGGCGCTGCTGCTCTTCGAGCAATTCAAAAACTCGATCGGCGATCTGGTGGCACAGTCACAGCATGGCCGCTATCTGGCGAGCATCGGCATGGAGGCCGATCTCCCAGTATGCGCCGACGTGAATCGCATCCCCGTCCTGCCGGTCTATAAAGACGGAAAAATTCGCTTGGCAAAAGAGAAAGCGTCGCGCTAAGCTCGGAGTAGTGCTTTGTCTGGTTCAAAGAAGATGAAAAAAGGGTCGTCGAAACGGCGCAAGGGGGGCAATCGCGGGCGCCGCGAAGGTCTACGCGAAGCCTTCGGCGTCTTGCTCTTGGCGCTGGCTCTGCTGACCTCCCTGGCCCTGGCGACCTATCCGCATCCCAATCTGCTGCGCGGCTTCGGGGATGGTATCTCCAATTTCATTATCCCCTTTACCCTGGGCCGCTGGCCCGCTTTCGTCTTTCCCTTCCTGCTCTTTTTCTGGTCCGGAGCCGTCCTGCTGCGCTGGAAAAGAGTCCGAGTCTTCTGGGGCAGCATGGGAGCCCTCTTTCTGGCGCTCTGGGCCTCGTTTCTGATCTACCTGGTTGAAGCTCCCGAAATTAATATCGAGCATTATGGTTCTTGGGGCTGGGCTTTCGGCGACATGATTTCCAACTTCATGGGATTTGCCGGCGCCTGGATCGTCTGGAGCTTGGTCGTGCTGACTGCTCTCATCCTATTTCTTCGCTTCCGGCCATCCTTGGTTTTGAGAAAATCTCTGGATGTTGGCAAGCCGGTGGCGGTCGGTCTGTGGGGTTGGCTGGCTGAGCAACTCAAACGCAAGCCTGCCGAACCCATTGAAGATAGCTCAGACCTCGATCTCGTACCCGAAATTCCGGACTTGACCGACCTGCCTGCCTCAGAGTCCCTGGTGGCCGAGGATGAATTGGAAATTCCGGGGTCACAGCAATCCCTCCCACTCGATACCAGCCCGCGGATTTTGCCGGATGGGCCCACCCGCCCCAAGGGCGAATATCATCTTCCCCCGCTGACGTTACTGAACGATCCTCCGCCGGATTCGCCCGATGCGCCCGACGAGCTGCGCAGCAAAGCCAAGCGTTTGCAGGCCGCCCTCGCCGATTTCGGCGTCGGAGCGAAGGTCGTCAAGGTCAATCCCGGCCCGGTAATCACTCGCTTTGATCTCGAACCGGACCCCGGAGTCAAAGTCAGCCGCATCAGCGCCCTGGCGGATGATCTGGCGCTGGTTCTCAGGGCGCGCGCCATTCGCATTCAGGCTCCCATCCCCGGCCAGGGCGCCGTGGGCGTGGAAATTCCCAACCGCCAGCCCGCCACCGTCGTGCTGAAGTCGGTGCTCGCTCATGATTCTTTTCAGGATCATAAATCGCCTCTGGCGATTGCCCTGGGGAAGACGGCCTCCGGCGAGCCTTATGTCAGCGATCTGGCCAAGATGCCGCACCTGCTGGTAGCCGGCACCACTGGATCCGGAAAATCCGTTTGTTTGCATTCAATTATTGCCAGCCTTCTCTTCCGTAATCCTCCCAGTCAGCTTCAGTTCGTCATCATTGATCCCAAAAAGCTGGAGATGTCCATTTATGCCCGGCTGGCGCGCCACCACCTCCTGATATCGCCGGAACTGGATGAAGAGGTCATCACCACTCCCGCCAATGCCGTTCTGGCTCTGGGCGGCGTCGAGCTGGAAATGGGACGCCGCTACGATCTCTTGGCTGGGGCGGGGGTGCGGAACATCGAAGAATTCAATTCGCTCGCGTCGAAGGGCGAGGCGGTTTCGCCGGACGGGGAGACGCTGCCGCCGCTGAGCTACCTGTTGGTGGTCATTGATGAGCTGGCCGACCTGATGATGATCTCCGCCAAGGAGATTGAAGAGCCTATCGCCCGACTGGCGCAAATGGCCCGCGCCGTCGGCATCCACTTGATTGTCGCCACGCAGCGGCCTTCCGTAGACGTCATCACCGGCATCATTAAAGCGAATTTCCCGGCGCGCATCGCCTTTCAAGTCGCCTCCAAAGTGGATTCTCGCACCATCCTCGACGCCAACGGCGCAGATACGCTTCTGGGCAACGGCGATGCGCTCTTCATCCCGCCGGGGCGCGGCACGCCGGAGCGCCTCCATAGCTGTTATGTCAGCCCCGCGGAAATCGAGGCGCTGGTCTCCTTCATCGAAGACCAGCCGGATGATTTCCATCGGGTTCCTCTTTTGATTCCGAAGCCGGGAGGAGTCGCCGAAGGTCCCGATGGCCAACTAATCGGCGCAGCGGATGAATTCTTCGACGATGCCGCGCGGATTGTCATTCACCAGGGCCAAGCATCCGTTTCCATCTTGCAGCGCCGCTTGAAGATCGGCTATGCCCGCGCCGGCCGCCTGATTGACCAATTGGAGCGCGCCGGTATCGTCGGCCCCTTCGATGGTTCCAAGGCTCGCGAAGTCCTGGTGGACGGAAAGTATTTGTTGCGAAAAGAGGGATTCCCGGGTCTGCGCAGCACTCCTCCGTCGTCTCCTTAAAAGGTCCCGTCTGATTTGAATTCAGGATAAAGTCGCCATGCCAAAATTACGCCCTGGCTCGCTGCCTGTCGGAAGCCGCTGCCTGATCCTATTGGCCTTGCTGTCGCTTCAAACGCTTCCGAACGCGCAGGCTGCGGTGGGTCAGGAAATCATCAAGAAAGTTCAGGCCAAGATCCAGAGCATTCAGGCGCTCACGCTTCGCTTCTCGGCGCAAATCCCCTTGGAAGACAAGGTGTTCGCGGAAGAGGGCCGCATCTTCTTCGCGCAGGGCGGGCGTTTTCGCATGGAATCTACCGGCCAAGTTTTGGTCTGCGACGGCAAAACCCTATGGGCCTATACCCTTGCCGACAGCCAGGTGATCATTTTTGCCGCCGGGGCTGGCGGGACGCCTTTCTTCACGCCCCAGCAGCTCCTATTTGAATATCCGGACAAGTACGAGGTCCAATCCGTCGAGAATGTGCAGTACAGGGGGTTGTCCTGTCATCTGCTGACCATGACCCCCAAGGACGTCACCGATCCCATGGATCATCTCAAAGTGTGGGTGGATCGCCGGGAAAATCTCACCCGCCGCCTGGAGATCGAGGATATGACCGGAGCCAAATCAAGCTTCGCCTTTGAAGATATGGAAATTAGGCAAAATTTACCGGATAGTATCTTCCAATTTGCCCTGCCTCCATCCGTAAAAGTAATTGATATGCGCTGAGTAATCCGGAGCGTATATTAAAACTTGACCCTCATGTCCATAATTTTATGAAACGTCGCATCGCCGTCGGCCTCGCGCTAAGCTTGCTGTTTATTTACCTCGCCTTCTGGAAAGTCAATCTCGCAGGCCTCTTCAGTGGCGAGACTGGCCTTTTTGCCGCCCTTTTCGGCCAGCCGCGCATAGACCTGCACCAGCTCGGAGAAGTTCTGGCGCAGGTGCATTTTCTTTACATTAGTCTCTCCGTGCTCTTGTTGCTCGCAAGTCTTTTCTTCCGCGCCCAGCGCTGGCGGATTATCCTGCAGCCCGTCTCGCCCCAAATTCGCTATTGGCCCGTCTATGCGGCCATGAATGCGGGCTACATGATTAACAATGTCCTGCCTTTGCGGCTGGGCGAGATTTTTCGAGCCTACATCCTCGGCAAGGCCGAAAATGTCAGCAAATCGTCTGTGCTGGCCACCATTATCGTCGAACGCGTGATTGATTCATTGGCAGCCCTGATCCTGCTCGGCGTGACGCTGTTCTTTTTCCCCTTTCCCAATTGGATACGCAACGGGCTCTTTTACCTGGGCGGAGCCATCATCCTCCTTATCATTTTCCTATTTGCGCTGCTGATCAACACTGCCTGGACCCTGGGCTTCGTGCGCCGCATCTTGAAGCCCTTGCCGAAAAAATGGACGGAACCCGTCCTGAATGCCATCAATTCTTTTTCGGGCGGGCTGGAAATATTGCGCAGTTCGCATCATTATGTTGCCATTTTGATCTACACCATTATCCTGCAGGTGTGCTATATCGTCAGCGTCTTCGTCATGCTGTTGGCGTTCAACCTGATGTCGCCGGAATATCCGATGATTATCGCCAATCCGCTGCTGGCCTCGGTGGTGCTTTTGGTGATTATCACCATCGGTATCAGCATCCCCTCGGCGCCCGGGGCGGTAGGAACCTTTCACGGCATTGTGGCTTTGGGAATCTCACTGTTCGGCGTATCCGCGGAAATTTCCTTGGGCTTCGCCATCATTCTTCATCTGGTCAACTATATCCCCTTAACGGCGTTGGGACTGGCCTGCTTCTGGAGCCAGCATTTCAAGTTTTCCGACGTCCGTCAGCAGCTACCGAGCGCATCTTAATTTGGGAAATGCCCAGCGAAGTCGTCGCAAAAGCTTAGCATGATAGACCTTCACACACATATTCTGCCGGATCTTGATGACGGCCCGGCGACATTGAAGGACGCTCTGGATTTGGCCGCCGCGGCCTGTGAATGCGGCACACGCGCATTGGTCGCCACGCCGCATGTTCTGGGTCGGCTGAATTCGAATCAGAACTCCATAATTATCAATGCTTTTCGTGAGTTTTCGGAGGTCCTTTCCCGCGAATTCCCCGACTTGCAGATCTATCTTGGGAGCGAGATCTACTTCCAGCCTAAACTCGCCGAACTT